>Ga0209208_10005075_pt1 | contig 18437 bp, 19 predicted proteins | sample S1TSphfallax_3_FD_187694 | JGI IMG/M metagenome (GOLD analysis project Ga0209208, IMG submission 187694) | Host-associated microbial communities from peat moss isolated from Minnesota, USA - S1T2_Fd - Sphagnum fallax MG (SPAdes) (version 2) | ecosystem: Host-associated > Plants > Peat moss >... | reverse complement strand
TATTAATATACGAAAATAACTATTAATTTACTATAGTTATAAAAATAATCAATAATATTATTGTAGCTAATATGAACTAAGTTGTTATTTACCTTTTCTTAAATTGTTATTTAAATTTTTATAACTACTACAAATTAATATAATCTATATTGAATAAAGATAAAATATAATAAAAATATTGACATAAATATAGTGGTGTTAAAATAAAAATATTTTTTGAAATTATATGATTTAGATTCATTATAGAGTAGAGTAGCTTAAGGGATTTTGGCCCCTAGGTAATAATAATAGGTCTATTTTTATCTGAGGATTTTTTGAAAGATGATATATTTGGCTTGTGTTGAAACTGGTGATTAGTTCTTATAGAGTTATAATATCTTGAAGGATTTTGGTTTCTTTTAAAGGATGGTTTGAAGATTAATATATTTTTGCATGGTGAAATATTTGAGTTTCCATAATTCTTCTTTTGCCCTAAGATACTTTGAAATGTAAATGGCAAGGCCGCCAGTCCAGTGTGACACACTCCTTGTTTTGAATCTGAAAGTTTTGTTATCATCAAATCCCACTAGAAGCCACAGCTTCACGGAGAGTCTAGAACCTCTTCTCTCCACACTGAACGTGGTATCGTGAAAGGAAAGACATACTATACTACCAACTCAAGGGGATGATAAGTCGGTTGACAGTACCACTAGCTCTGCTGAATAATGAGCGCTTGCAGGGGGGATCCACGTACTTCCTTCTGATCTTCTTTTTTTTTTAATCCTTGCTGAGTCGACTAGGTCTCGATGGGGAAATGTATTTTCATTTGAATCGATTGAGTACATCAAGTTCATGATTGTTATGACTTGAGTTGTAACCCATTCATTGTCCACTACAATATAGCATTTATTTTAGGGAAGTGCAGAAATCTGTCTGTCATATGGCACAATTGCAACCAAAATGTGAAATAGTCAATGTCGTCTTTTGTGGCGAAACTTTCCCAACTTGGCTATAAATCAAATATGAACTACAAATCTTTTAACTATCCTTCTAATATTTGTTTGCCACACACACTGAAAACCAAGTATAGAAATATTAACGATTTCTTCTTATTATTTTTTTTTTTTCTTACATCTAGCGATTGAAAGCCTCCAAAACCATTTAATTTTCGAATTAAAAAAAAATTAATTTCTCTTTTTGGCGAAACTTCGCCAATAAATAAATAAAAGTTGGCGCCATCATACCCACGTGTCAATCAGGCCGCTGGCCTCTTGTCCAGCGCGGTAAGTAGTCCCTGTCGACGATAATAGACACTTGTCATTCATATGTAAGTGAAGACTTCCGGACTCCGGAGTGGGCACGTAGTGGAGATAGCAGTCGTTTTCGTTGGAAAGAATTGATCGCAACTTGTGTGATACTAAGGTTGGGTGCAGAGCTCGATGCAACTAAATAAATCTGTGTTTTATTCATCTCTATTCTCTCATTGATCCAGAATCGATCCAGAATCGATTTCCAACAGTTTTGTGTTTTATTCATCTGTATTCTCTCATTGATCCAGAATCAATTTCCAACAGTTTTGTGGGTTGTTTTTGTTTGCAAGAAGGGAAGTTGCGGTTCCTCCCACAGAAGCAAACTACTGAATTACAAGTTACTTACTTTGGCGCAATTTGTATGTGATTGTAGATCTGGTAAGAAGATCCTATTGAACTCCAATGAGTGAGAAATTTGGCGCATTGTGATGCTATTAACTTGCTACCTCTATATCCATATATGTGTAACCCAATCTGGATTCTTATAAGAAGGACGTGTGCTTCAGGGTTTGATTAACTCGACAAAAAATTTGTGATATAATCTCAACGTTTTGGGTACTTTCTCTGTGTTGTTTTTTTGGGGTTTTTTGTTTGTTGCAGCAATGGAGACGGATCGGAAGATTATCATAGCTGTGGACGACTCCGAGACATCAGCTTATGCCTTCACATGGGCCTTGCATAATTTGTTCAAGAAATCAGATAAGGTTATTGTGTTGACGGCGGCTCGTTTCGTGACCTTGGATTACCCCTCCACCGACATTGCCAGCGGTACGTATACATACATGCATACATAACATAGATGTGCCTCTTTTTTTGCACTCTTGATTTCCAGCTATTTCTTTTGCTCTTGTTCAATTCTTCTTCCTGGAATAGATCTCTGTATTGTGTTGTTGATGTCGTCTTCTTTTTCTTTTCTTTTTGTGTGTGTGGGTGTCTGGAGGCGCGGTTTTTTTCTTTCTTTCTCCCCTCTCTGTGTGTTGAGCCTTCTTCTCGTAGTTCCCTTCCAAAATGCAGCATTGCTTGAGACTGCTGCACAAGTCGCCAAGGCAATGTGAGCGCACATAACAGAGAAAATTGTATCAAGTAGCCTCTCTTGCTCTTCCAGGTTTGTGGATTAAAATCTTGGCTTCCACATCCTGCTAGCCATAATCTCCCAACTCATAAGTTTGGTTAGTCATTCATATAATACAGAAAGATTAAGATTGGGCACTTGATGAGATCTGAGTTTCTGCATTTCTTGCTTGTGGCATTTTCTTTGGTGCCACAATCAAGATGGATTAGAAACTGGGAAACTGGCATCTTCACAAGATTGTATCTCGATGATATACAAGTGTACCAGCCCAGTGGGAAGGGGTGAGAAGTAATTAGGGTTTGGGTTAACCCTAATGCGCTCTGCACTCACGAGTGCCAAATTGCAGTCACATCCACAAATGAATATTGGTGTGTTTACAGTTTGTTAACTGCTGAAGTTACTAGCCAAACTTTTAGTGTGCAGAGCATGCAGGTGCACATTTGGACATGTCATTATGAAGATTATCTGCTAGAATGATAGACTGCTGACATCTATCAAAACCCATACTCTGATGCTCTTGGTCTCGGGTCATGTAGATTATGGCGTGACAGCAGTGCAGTCACCTAGAGATGCAGCTGCTGCAGAGAAGAACGTCAATGAGGGTGCTAAGGACCTCATTGCCAAGTATGTTCAGCTGTGTGCTCAATCTGAAGTAAGTCACAAAAAATCTAGCTACTTCTTTTACAACTTGGCTAGACTGAAATGTGGATGTTTTACCCATGCATTATACAGGAGAATCGCTCGATTCATATTCTCAAATCAACAATGAGGTTTTCTGCAAAACTAAAGTATTATTTACCTATAGGGTCTCTCCACTCCAAAAGCATGAACTGCTTTGGCATATCTTTTAATAGTTATCTGCCCATTTATGATGTTACACTGGAGTTAGCTCCTATAGTGTTCCAACAGTTCTGCTTCCTCTTGTAAAAGCTTTTGCAAGTCCAGTAAAGTGAGCAATGTAACTTAAGTGCAACAATTTAGTCACACCTCCACAGTGTCTGCTTTTGACAAGTTCTCTTTGCAGATTACTTGTGAGGGAGAGGTTGTGAAAGGTGAAGCTGCAAGCTGGATTGTAGATGAGGTTGAGCGACTCAATGCTCAGTTGGTTGTAATGGGAAGCCATGCTTATGGTGTGCTCAAGCGGTAATACAGAGCTTCCATCTAGTCTTTCTGAAGTTTTAAGCTTCACACAAGTGCATGTGACCTCGTAACCTATAGTTGGGTACTCTGAGCATCAGTAGTTAACAAATGCACAGTTCTCTTTTTCATAGTTTTGGAAATTATGATGCTTAAAATTTGTTGCTCATGCTGACCCTTATTCCATGTGACAAATGCAGGGCTCTTGTGGGAAGTAAGAGTGATTTTGTGCTTCACAATGCAACTTGCTCAGTGGCCATTGTTCGGCACTCTGAGGATGCTCTTGAAGTGCATGACCCTCTTGCATCCTCTGGGGGGGTGAGAAAGATTGTCATTGCTGTTGATGAGTCAAAAGAGGTAAATTGCATGCTAACAGTGTTTCTTGCCTTACAATAGTCGGTTAAGAGGTAAATTGCATACTAACAGCGTTTCTTGCCTTACAATAGTGGGTCAACAGTAAGTCTCTGAAGGGTTTTAAGAGTCCTGCCCTGCCTTTAGTTATAATTTGCAGAAGTGTTTTATGATCCAGTGACACTCTTTTGTAGTTTCTAACTGTTAAAGTCCTTTTCCTTGGTTAAGCTGTGGGTTCTGATGTGCTGTTGGGCTTGGAGCAGTCTGTATATGCGTTTCAATGGGCAATAGAGAACTTTTGCAAGGAGGATGATAATGTGGTTATTTACCATGTGCACCATTCTGTCCTGACCCCTGTGTCAAATTTGGGAACAGGTGCATATCCTGACCAGCTCTCCCCAAGTACTGTTGTTGGCACTCACACATTGCTAAAAATGTCGTAGTGCTCTTGGGTAAAGATGAATTGTTGTGTTTTGCTGTCTATTGTGGACTGCAGATTGCTTGTAAATTGACAGTTGTGGAGCTTCCACATGCAGTTAGTACACTTGCCTGTGATATGTCCACATGGTGTTGAAACACTTGCATTCTGCAACCAGCCTAGCATCTGCTGAAGTTTTGTAAATTAGATACCACTAAAGAAATGAACAGTAACTGATTAGACTCTTCATTTTTTTCATGGGTGCAAGGAGAATTTGGAATGGAGGAAGTGTATGTTCCTGTGGATGATGCTGCTGAAGATGAGGTGTCAGCTTTGAATGACAGTGAGAAGCTTGTGGAGAAATACATGGAGTATGCTGCAAAAGAGACAAAGGTACCACACATTTAGCTTCATATCTAGTGCTCAAATCAGTGTACTTAATTTGAAATTCACCGAGGTAGACTGGAAAGAAATCATGCCTGGCAAAAAGGATTTTATTGGCAAACAAATCAAAAGGGTCTTTTAGTTGCATCCCATAGGTCTGCTAAATTGTTCACTTACATGCTATGATCCTTCTGTTGAATCCCATAGGTCTGCTAAATTGTTCACTTACATGCTATGGTGCAGATTAAGTGTGAAGGCATGGTGGTAACTGGCCAAACAGAGGTGAAGGTGTGTGAAGGTTTGAAAAACCTCCATGCAGATGCAGTCATAATTGGGACACGTGACCGAGGCACTCTCGCCAGGTACAAATGTTATCCTGTGATGCTTCAGTCAAACATTGCAAGTGATTCCATGCAAAGGATGAAAATGACAACTATAAAAAGAAGCAACATTAAAGAGTCGATGGAATTGCATTCACATAAACCTTGGTGCTCACAATTAATCTTTGAATGGCAGGACCTTTCTTGGAAGTGTGAGTGATTATCTGGCACACAACAGTCCATGCCCACTGATAGTAGCAAAGGTGCCCAAGGAGAGTAGCATAGCCAAACAGAAGACAGATGGCCATGCACATTCTCCATAGAGGGTATACTAGTAATGAATGCTACATATTTCAGCTCAAATATTGACATTTAAGCAAGCTTGCCCTCTTACAGCGTGTGCAGATAGGAAGTGCAAGGAGGGATTTCAGTTTGAGAACTGTCTATGGCTAGTGATACATTTGTCCACTCCTATACTTCTGAGAACACAGAACAGTACTCCTGTAACTCAGGGTGAATCCATTTTTTCATTAATGTGTCAATTTGTTGAGCCTGCCAAACTGTGTACTATAGATGTTGGAGTTACTGAGACATCCAACAGTGCTGTTGGGGAGAGAGTGATTTTGAAGAACTGGTGGTTTTGAATAAGTACCAGTGAAGAGAGTGGCAGAGCAGGTAAGACTGGATTTCCCTTTGTTTCCATACACCAGCTCTTTCCCATTTTTTGGTGTGGACGTGTGATCCCCACCATTCTTTGTGCTAACCCTATCTTTAAACATGGGGATATCAATTTGAATTTCCTGTCTTGTATATGACATGCCTAATGCAGGTGAGTTTCTCATGGTGTCTTGGGTTGCCTAGTTATCTATCCTTTGAGAGAGTCAATCTATTGCTAGGTTGCTCAATAAGCTATTGGAGAAATCACCAGTATATATCTTTTCCTTTGAGTGGTGCCTTATATGAGGTCCTTGGACTTTGTTAAACAAGATCATTCTACTTTTTCTCTATGTTGTGCTTATGAGGTCCTTGGACTTTGTTAAACAAGATCATTCTACTTTTTCTCTATGTTGTGCTTTTGTATTCTTCTCCTTTCTAAATTCCCATGAACCTGAAACTTTGTTGGTATATGTACATGGCAAACCCACTTACATTTACTACCTACTTACCTATGATACTTGCACACTTTCAAAGGTGCATTCACATTTGGTGTTAGGAACTCTAGTGTTGAGTACCTTAACACCATGCTAGTCATTTAGGACTTACACCTACTTACCATGAACATTTTATGTTAAGCTACCATCCAGTCAACATTAAGCTATCACCCATTTAACATTGGGTGCCACCTAGATTTTCATTTGACATTGACTTAACATCAAGTGTGAATGCACCATTACCTAGCTTTACCTAGGTAGTGTGAGATGGAAATAGGAGGTTTTACAGGTTTATCCACAACTGAGTTGTAATGGGTTTCCAACCTCCAATTTTAAATCAGCATCAGCTCTTAAATGCAGGCATTACAAAAGTATTGCTGCATTTCTTTTTTCACTGTCTGTCCTTAGCTCTGGTTATATTTTCCCAAAAGATATGGGTGATGCCCAAACACATTTAGGCTACTGTGTATAGATAGCTAGTTTCTCACATTAAATATTTGGATCCAACATTAAAGATTGGAAATATCTCAAAAACAGAATTTGCCACCTGTTGAACTTGAAAAACACCAAATGGGAAAAGGACCAAATAGTAGGAATTTTGATATAATATGGACCATATAGTGGGAGATACATGATGTTTACATTGCATGGTAGCTAGCGATAGTTATTGCGTGTTCCAGACTCTCCTTCATTTAAGTCAACATGTGTGAAGATGTAGGTGCTTTTCATCGACTTGTTGTGTGTAACAATTCATTGCATAGAAAAGGGGTGTGTCAAACTGTGGCCTTGCCATTTACATTAAAACATATCTGAAGGCAAAAAGAAGAATAATGGAAACTCAAATATTTCATAATTCAAAAATATACCAAATCTTCAAAAAATCCTCTAAAAGAAACCAAAATCCTTCAAGATATCATAACTCTGCACCTAATCTCAAGTTTCAACACAAGGCAAAATTTCATCTTTCAAAAATCCTCATATAAAAATAGACCTATTACCTAGGGCCTAAAATCCATTAAGCTATTATACGTTATAATGAATCTAAACACAATATCCTTGCCTTGGTTGGCAAGGCCAATAAAGCACACACATTAGAGATTGTGTGAGAATTATCTAGAGGGCTTCTATCAACTGTTTCGCTTTCATGGGGCATTTGGATGTTTTGCTTCATTCAGGAATGGATACTTTCTCTACTTTGGGAAGAGGAGTGGGGGAAGAAGAAAAAAAAGAAAAAACTTCTCCCATTGCCAAAAGGAAACATGAAACATCATGTGTAGTTCATCTTCCTTCTCAAACTCTTGCAAACACAATTGTTGTATACATTGAGGAGTTCATCACTTACTTACAATAATGAGTGAATCTATGGAAGAAAACCAAACAAACAAACATAAAGCAAAGAAATCCAAATACAGGAAAACCAAAAAAAGAAGAAAAGACAGACAAACAACGTACATAGACATTCAAACAACCTCACCTCACATCTCTCAGAAAGAGTCTCTCAATAGCTGCTGCAGCAATACTGCTCCAGAATTCTCATTAGTTGCTGCTTTGAGTCCATCGTTCAACACCACCACCTAAAAATCAAAATTGCGAAATAAAAAAAGTGAAAACAGACTTAAACTCTTCACCTCTATGTTCACTTATATTACTTCCATTCAGGCAGCAAGGTGGTGCTACTACAATTACTCCTACTACTGAGCTCCTCCTCCTCTGCCATGGATTCTTCTTCAATTGCAAGCACAGACAAAAAAGAAACAACAACAAAAAAAGAACAAATCCAATTACACAAAGCAAGCAAACAAAAAATTCTCAAACAAAACTTGCTCTTCTTTGCAAACTCACAAGTTTTGCACTGACACCAAATTCTCACACAAAATCTGCTCTTTGCAAAATTGCAAGTTTCTCACTTTGTTACCTACCTTCCTCCATGACATACCACTTGTCTTTTTTTCAACACACATAACACAAAGCCAAGCTGGGGTGCTAAAATTTTCAGATTTTCAATTGGAGCTCCTTAGACTTGTTTTCTTTCACAATTTCAATCATTTTTACAACTTTTGGCCAAATATTTGTGCATTACAAATACACAAAAAAATTCTCCTGAAGTTCAAGAGGGACCCCTCAAATTCCTCACTTGTGCCAAAAGAGGTTAATAAGGTTCAACTTTTGCATGAGTTTTGATATGAACTTCCAAATCAGAGTAACCATATCTACTTGCTCTGGCAGTGGTGTTGCATGCCAGATGACAATATGGAGCCACCTTCTCTCAGAAATCCAAGACCAGATGAAAGCACTCATTTGCACATCCTCCACATACCTTAGCATTAAAGGCATAGTCATTTAAGATCCAGAAGGATCTTTACAAACTTAAAGGAAAATTGTTGTTCTCGTCAAGACTTTCAACATGAACACAATGATCACTCCATGTTAAACCCGTGGAAAAAGACCTACCTTATGTTCATGTGGTACATAGTAGTCTAGAGGGGCTCAAACTGCCAGATCATCAGGTGAAATTGTCTTGCTTAGTAAGTTAGCAAGTCCTTTGATAGGGATGGCAATGTTTCCAATTCGGGCTGTAGCCCAACTCACCTATATGCAAATGCACAGTATCTTAACAAGCAGCATCTGACAAAAAACCTCATAGTTGTCCTCCAAAACAATCAGCTGGCATAAAAGACTGCTAGCCAATGCTATATTAGCCACCCTAACTGCAACTCATTTCAAAACTATATACCTCAGTTGTTGAAAAGTACAGCATTCCGTACACAGGTCAGGTTCCTAGGACAGATCCTATTTGATGACTTGAAGGTTCAGTCAATACACATGATGCAGTCCTAAGTCCCACCATACCCATCAACCCTCAATGGAGTCCCATGACTCGTTGTATACCAGGAAAAAACTTTACACGGAATTTGTTAACACCTACATTGTTGCAATCAAACTCAATTCTGAATCTCAACTACAAGACCAACCCTCTACTAATGAACTCAAAAAGAAGGATAGGACAGGCACAAGTGCTCAAGACTAACACCTTGGGTTTCACAAGATACAAGGCCACCAAAATTGGTTGGTGGAAGGTCAGCCACTATGGCTGAGATTAATCACTTAGTACCCATAGCTAGCGTTGTAATGTGAAGTATAGCCAGCTGTGCTGGGCCCAGTGGCAGGGTTAGTGGAGTACATTGATGCCTGTGTGGGATACGTGTAACTTGTGTCCACCGAATTGTTGTATGCCACTTGTGGTCCCCCTGTGGCACCAGCCATAAAATTCTGCATCCATCCAGTAAGATATTAGACTGACTTTACTGTTAGACCTACCAAATTGTCAGGCCCCCTGCATTGTCCAAAAGGCATGATGGCTCTGACCATAACAAACTCATTTCCTTGAAATATAGTGAGCAGCGTCATCTGACTAGATTATATGCAACTAGGGCTTCATTCCAACATCAAATTGCAAATCAGCCATAAAGTGCAGCTAAAGACACTAAAGATTGAGTTACTAGCAGTCCCAAAGTATTAATATCTTGTCATGGAACAAATATTCATTATTCTGAAAGTACAGTTGGGATTGAGAGGAAGTCAATGGCTTCCTACATAACTGGCCTTGCTACAAGGCCTTCCTTCCCTCCTGACACAGGTGGTTGAGATAAATTGTGCAGTTGAAGGAAAAAAATAGATCATGCTTAACTACCTCCATAATCATCAAAAATCAGATTACAATAACTCTCAGCTCACATGACATTGCTGTAGGATATCACCCAGAGCAAGAGAAGATGTTGCAAAAAAAGCTTTGTGTTGATAAGTGAATCAGTGTGAATGACATTGGGAAGAATGGAAACAAGCTGAATCATACCTCAATGAGTTGCTGTGCTGTCTGAACTTGAGAAGCGCTACCATGGATTTCAACTGTCATCTCACCAGGAACACCTCGAGACTCTTGTATTGTGATAGTTGCACCACTGGTGCGTCGCAAATAACTGATATTGGCTCCTGCTGTCCCAATCACATCATCCGCATAGGACAAAGGGATCTGCATGTGCTGTGTAACCTGGCATTGCACAAGCCTCCACATATTTGAGTATGTTACACTATCTGATCACTGCCTTAGTGCTCTTTCAACATATATTACAATTATGTCATTTAGATACTGTGTGAAATCAACAAAACTGCTTCATAAAGATCATTGGAACTCCCTTCACAAACTGGTCATTGGAATCTCTGTGAATTTTAACTGCAAAGAGAACCTCTTGGGTAACAGTTTGTAGCTTCAAAGAAACTACTCTAGGGTGAGACGCTACAACTATTTATCCATCATGTCAACCTTCTATTCAAAGTGTTCACATGCTTTTCTTCTTGGATTTTTGGTCTTCTCCTAATCTTTTAGGTCTTGTTGAGGTTGCCAGCATCATGGCTGAGTTTACTGCTGCTATTGTGACAGAAACTCAGTACATTCTTAGATTAACCTTGGAACTGGTCAATGAGGATGTTATGGTAAGTGGTCAATGCCATACATGTTGCTTTTGAACATCCCTGAACATGCATATGACCATAGATATTGTTCAAACTACCCCAGCTTTGTTTTTGGTCTCATTTTCTTCCTTTTTTTAGTGACAATTTCCTCTTTTAAATGCCTGCTAATTGGTTGCTCTTATATTGTCAGACCTGAAATATCTGTAACCTTGCTATTGGGTCATCTTTCAATCCTCTCCCAGTTGACTTGCATCACAACTATTGAGAAATTCTCAGTGCTTATGAAGACATATGATATATCATTTGCCAGAGACAATTATAATTGGGAATACACTACAAAGGAAGGGCTGAAAACCTGAGTTATAATAGGGGCAGGGGGAGGGGCAGCAACTGAAGTCATGCTGGGGTCACGACCATACATGGAAACACCATGGTGATGGTGCTGCTGCATATGATCCTGCTGCTGTTGCTGATTATGTTGTGCCAGATCAGCTGTTGCTTGTGGGTAGTAAGATGTGTCATTTGCATTCACATAGCTGGGTGCCTGCTGTTGCTGCTGATGTTGCATTCCCTTATTGCTGCCCTGCCAAGCTGATTGTGCACTTTGTTGTTGTTGACTTGTTACTGCTCGCTGCACAAATTGATGACTTCAGGATCCAAGCTCACAAACTTGCACCTCACTAACCAGAACATATCATCCACTACTGTGATGTTCAGAGGACTAGATATCTAAGACCAGATAAATGAGCATCATCCATCTATTGATCCCCACAACACATTCGATGGCTCAGAGTACAGAGTTTTCTGGGATCCAACAACATTAAGCATGAAGCAATGTATCTGGATGGACAAAGAGATTGGACTTACATTGAGTTCAAAGAGAGTCAGCACACTGTGATCGACAAGAAATTTCCGGAGATGAGAGACGACCAGTTCCATGGCATGTTGCACAACACGTGCTTCACCCTGTATCTCCACCACTCTGTCATCGGACAGAGCACACAAAGGCAAATCCTCTGCAACCCATGAATCTTCCCATTACATGCACTCTTCATCCCCCTCAAATTTACAATCTTAGTGTAGACCCAGTGGTCAAGAAATTGACCGAATATGCTTCCCATGATAAAGTGCTCCTTTAAAGTTTAATGCTAGTTTGATTTCACTACAACACTTACCTTCACCAGCAGACTATAAATTCTCTATAGATTTGCCGGCCTATTTAGTCTCCAGCAAGAACTGCTTTCTCAGTACATATAACAGCTAGGGTGTATCTGTCCTGTGTGCATTAGGGCTCTCAACTTTGTCAATTGAACAGAAATCAAATCAAGTAGGTGTAAAAGCTTAATTTCTACCAAGAGCCTACAAACTAAGGCATAAAGGGGGTCACATTAGTACAAACCGCATGCATACAAATGCTAGAAAAAGGCAGTAGCATGCAGCCACTCAAAGATGGAAACTAACCAGGTGGGAGAATCCTGACTGTAGCCCCTGATGCATCTTGGATGGACTTAATTGTTGCACCCTGCCGCCCAATTAGACTGCCAGCCTGTGTAGCTGCTACCAAGAGACGGGATGAAACTGGACCTCCCCCTCCAGCCATTTCTCCATCTGCTGATTCTGGCTCAGAGCTGTCAATTACCCGTCTGTGTACTCGTAAGAGCCCCTCCATTGCTGGTGATACTGTGGCATCTGGATCCTCCCTGGCTGATACCAGAACCTGCCCAAAATGTAGATTCCATAATGATTTCTCTTCCCATACTGCCTAGAATAAGATGTTATTCTATATTGCAACAACAGAAACCATAAACTTCTTCACTGAATTTTCAATCCTAATATTAGAAACTCTGCTGATATCCTCACACAAGCCATCATCTCCTTGTAGACGAAACCTCCTCCTCGGTCACAAAGACTACAAAACCTTAGAAACTGGGCAGGAACAACACATAGTGTTGCTCATTGCTCTGCTTCCTGTTCAATTCTCTTTTGGGTAGAACTTGTACCAATTTTAGATTTCCTTACATGTTTTAGTACATGAACAGGTACAAAGCAAGAAGCTGGCAGGCTGTGGGCCTCAGATGCATGCAGTTCCCCCAAAACACTGATGCGAGAAATTCAAGAGGGGAGAGAGAAGCATACAATGCGCTCAGGAGTCCCTGGAACACCTTCAAGGACCTTGATTCGCGAGCGTGTGTCCTCGCACATTTTCTTCACGAACTCCCCCTTGCGCCCTATAATGCCTCCCACCTTTTGCACAGGCACCAACAGGCGGAACACATTGTCCCCTGGCCAACCCGCCCACTTCTTGTCCGCCTCCTTCTCCGGTTCATCCCTATCCCTCTTTTGAGTAGGTGCTTTTCCTTCGTCCTTCTGCTCATCGTCTTGCTGTTGCAGCTCCTCCTCCTCCTCTTGCGATAATGGCACCACAGAAGAAGGTGCAACTTCCTCAGCAGCAGGCTGCTGTTTCACTTCCAGTTCCCCTTCCTGCTCCCCCACCGACTGGGGCTGTTGCTGCACATCTGCTTGCAGAAGCTCCTGAAATCTCTCCTGGAAAACTCCTGGCTCAACGCTTTCTTCTAGCTCTTGCAGCCGCTCTGACTGCTCCTCCTCTAAATGCTCCTGCTGTTGATGAAGCTTAGCCCCTAGTACTTCCGGCTCTTGTTGCTGTTGTTCCTCCTCCTCCTCCTCCTCCTCCTCCTCCTCGGCTGGTGGAGCATCTACTGCAACTGCCTCCGCTGGCGCCACCACCTCCTCCATCTCGAGAGACCTGATGCACTGCCCACGGCCCACAACAAACGGCGAACTACGCAGAAAGCTCAAGAAATGCAAAACATCCGCCAAAACCCAACCGTGACAAGAACCCAAAGCCCCAGATGGACAAGCACCGGCGGCGAGCCATTTTCGTTCATCCACGACGCCCCCCCTAGTTCACATATATTCATCCAGAGACAACTTCTCACATCCATAATTCTTTAGCTGCCCTACGATGAGATCAAGATGGAAACAGTTATTCATCATCGCCCATGAGATGATGAGCCTGCCTCTCCAGGCTCCTCAGAACTCTCTCTCTCTCTCGCGTTGTTGTGTCTGCGCGTTGTTGTTGTCGTTGCCGCTACTGCAGGAAACTACCAAGTCTGAGGTAAGTTAAGGTGCGCATCTCAGTGTTATGTCATCTCTCCCATAGGACAGGGATTTCATTACTACTGCTTATTTTCTGAAAACCCTGTTTTGGAGATAATCTTCAAGGATTTATTTATACCCTCTTGCAAGCAAACAATCTCCTGTGTTGGGACCAGTTGGATATTTCTGTGAAAACCTTAAACCCTAAATCTTAAAGCACGTCCGTGCAAATATAGAGGCTGTACTTGCAGATTCACACATTGCCGCCTACTATGGTAACTGGCACTTACAAAAGCATTCTCATGTGAGCACTTGAGGTTCAAAGCAAGTTGAATGCAGAAACCCAAAACCTTAAACCCTAGAGAGCAGGTCTGAGCAGAGATAGGGGTGGTACTTGTGGAATCACAGACTGCCTATAGCTGGCACTTCCAAAGCATTCTCAAGAGAGGACATGAGGCTTGGTGCAGTTGAATATTTGTGTGAAAAAATACCTGAAACCTTAAACCCTAAACTCTAAAGGAAGGAGGTCTGCAGAGAGATAAAGGTTGTAATTGTGAAATCACACACTTCCCATGTCTGGTACTTCCAAAGCATTCTCAAGTGAGGACTTCAGGTGTGTTGTTATTGACAAGTATACTCTACTTGGAGAGAAGTAGACTGGTTCATCATCGATCGCTTGCCTAAGACCGAACATTTATTTATATCTTCAGCACATGTGCTTCATTTTGAGTGATTTAAAATGTTATAGGAGCGCTACCTCAAGCTCTAGAAACCATCTTTGAACTGCAAAGGGAAAGGAGTAGGGTAAAAAAGCCAGTGAACAAACACTTAAGGGTTCAGAGAGCTGATGCATCTCAAATGTTGTTCCATTGTAACAAGAGCTGAAATAAAGTTGTAGACCTAAAAGTTGCGCATGCAAGTGCACTTGAATCATAAAAGAAGTTCAAGAAATGAGCAAGTTATGCATATTTTAATGTTGGGGGGTCAAAAACACAACATGAAAGTTCTTTGATCACTCAACAACACATGAGCATCATCTTATTCATGCATAAGCAAATGTTCAATGATCCATGACCGAACATTACTACCCTCTTCACAAATATTGAATGCATCATAAAGATGAATAGAAAAGGGCACAAAATTGTTCATCTTTAGTTTCAATGGACATGATTTTTAAAAATGTTTTCTTAATTGATGATGATAGGGGCAAGAGAGATTGAAACCTTAATTTTGCCACCCACTTTTAGTTGCCACTACCACCCCCTCTTTCAGCTACATCTACCAAAATTTTGGGAGTGTTTTTCTCTTTGGAACTCAAGTGAACATGATGTTGATGGTATGGCTTTAGAGCTAAATCACTTAAAGTTCAAAGGTTTCAAGCTTCCTCTTTTTTTACTACAATTGTTGGTGATCCTCCCAGTTATCTTGATCTTGATGGTCCTCGTTCTTGCATTTCTTGTGCTTGCAATTGCCCACAACCCTTTTGGTCACAGTCTTCATGTTGATCATTGTCTTCCCTTCTTCTCTCTTCATTGTAGTTATTATTGACCTTCCTAATCGTCATGATTTTAATCTTAGTGGTCTGAATCTTGCAAATCTTATGCTTGTAGTTGTTTGTGACCCTCTTGGTCATGGTCCTCATGTTGATTATCATCTTCCTTTTTCTTTCTCTTTGTTGCAATTACTAGCAACCTTCCTAGTTGTCATGATCTTGATCTTGGTGGTCCTCATCTTGCATCCCTTGTGTTTATAATTATTCATAACTTTCTTGGTCGCAATCCTCATATTGATCATCATCTTCCTTTTCCTTTCTTTTCATTATAGTTGTTAAGGACCCTCTTGTTTGTCGTGATCTTGATCTTGGTGGTCCTCATATTACATCACTTGTGTTTGTAGTTGTTTGCGACCCTCTTGGTCATGGTCCTCATGTTGATCGTCATCTTCTTTCTAATTTCTCTTCATTGCAACTGCTAGCAACCTTTTTGGTTGTTATGACCTTAATATTAGCGTTCCTCATCCTACAACTGATGTGTTTGCAATTGCATTGATTATCATGGTCATGATCTTGATATTTGTGATCTTGGTTATAGTTGATGGTGATCCTCCTAGTTGTGGTCTTGGTTGTAGCTACTAATGATCCTCTTCAACCCTAGGCCCCCCTCCTTTGTTACAGTTATTTAGTAGAACAAAGCAAACATGCTACAACGTGTCCACGAGCAAGTAGTTTAACCCTTGCTTATAACCTTGCCTCCCATTGTGTTAGAATAAGTTGTGAAAATCTTGTATTGGAATGATCTCTAGCCCTTGTGCAACCCAAGAAGCTCAAAGATGTTTGTGGAGATGTTACCATGTATCCCTAACAACTATTGTGGACCAATTATATTCAAAATTTGCAATTGCACTTCTAGTAGCTACACACTAAGATGTCCGGTCATTGTAGTGAAATAAGTTGTAAATTTTGTAACCTTATTTTCCTCCCTTTCCTTATGATGTGTTTCCTTATTACCTAACCTATTACCAAACACCTATTACCAAACCTTGACAAATTTGCAAACTGAAAAAATGTGCTCAAAGTTGCAAATTACAAAAAAAAAATTGTAAATCCATTCACAAAAACACCCATCTCCAAACCACCAAACTAGCACCACACACATGAATATATATTTTGGGTCAAGCAAGCATGCACAACTATTCATCATATACCCTCTAGCACACACCATAATCCTTAAAGGCATTCAATTATTTTTTAAAATCATTATGGAACTTCCCCCTACATTGATCATAGAAAAGCCCCCTAACAACAAAGACCAAAAATTTGAATGGTAGAAAATTTCACTGAATGTTCAATAATAAGTACATTGGTGAACAATAAACAAATATTAATTGTCCACTTTCTGGATGTTCGCCCGTCGGCCCCTGAGTGACATAGGACTACTTTGCCCTAATGAAAAAATAACAAGAAGACAATCAATAAAATGCATTTTTTTTCTCTCTTTGGACCCCTCCTACTTTCAAACCTCAGATTTTTCTTATTTCTTATTCATTTTAAATGGTTTAAAGTGATATAGGAGCACCACTTGAAGTTCTACAAATTATATGTGAACTTTAAATAGCAATAAAGCAACATAAAAAGAATTTTTTGGATGTTTGGAAACCAGCTTTGTAATGTTTGGTGATTTGTTTTTTTTGGAGTTCTTGACCCCCTTTACTTTGGGGGCCCATAACTTTCTCATTTCTAATCCGTATTTGCTGTCAGCATGTCAGATGCATCAAGAGGAGGGGTTCAAATTTTGTTTGGACACTAGAACAACAAAGCCCTCCCCTTGGATCTAGCCTACCTTGAACGCTTAAATGTTTGGTCACATGTAGATCTACCCTAGTAGCATATGACAAGTACTTATTCAAATACCTTGGTTTTTACTACCATGGCAGCTTCCACACTAATTATATATATTATTTTCAGAAATGCGAATTTTTTTGGAAATTGCATGCTCAAACAAATGAAAATAAATAAATAATTCAACAAAAATGTGTTGAAGCTGCCAAGGTACTCCAATACCATGGAAACCCAAATGAGCACCAAACTCACTTAATGCTTTAGCTATGATGGCTCCTAAGGTCAGATTTGCATCCAAGGTGTTTGTTTCCAAGTGCATCATGATCAACCCATTCCAAGTGCATCACACAATAAACATGCAAATTTCAACAGCTTAATGTGCAAGACTATCCTTACCATAAGGTCAGTTTTGTCAATAAACAATCCTCAAAATAGTGAAATGAAATTTTGTGAAAATCTGAAGTTCACGTGATGAAAATTATCATAGGTTACACTCTGAATAATTTCACTACTCATATCAAAAATATTATAGTAAATCATGGAAAAATATATAATTTCAAAAAAAAAAAGAATTTATCTTTTGTAAACAATAATTATTCATTTTGTCAATGTGCAAACTAAAACTAACCCTAGGCTATGGTATTCAAATGCTTATAGCCAGCCAATCAGAAGCAGTCTCTTTTGCCAATACGCCTTGTGGAGACCACTGTATCATGTGCAAACATACACCTCCAAACCAATTTTCACCCTATTTGAAGGCCATACTTCATCCATTTGGAGCTCATGAACCTTACCCCTCACCCGCCCCTAAACCTAAGTATCATCCTCTTTCAAGGATTTTTTTGGTTGAAAAGTACCATAGTACCTTGGCGGCTTCAACACTAATTATATTGTTTTCAGAAATGTCAAAATTTTCACCCAAAAAAATTCCAAACAGCAAAACTTTGAGAAGGAAAGTTTTGAATTTTCAAGGAATATTTTGTTTGTCAAAATATGAAATTTTCAAAATTAATTAATTAATCAACACAAAGTTGCCGGCAAGGTACTATGAGATGACTTAAATTTTTCAAAAGTTCATCCAATTATTTTTTGTAACCAATTAGACTATGTATATCAAGAAAATGTTGATTTGTCAAATAAGGCCCACTTTAGACGAGGGTCCAGGGTCCAATATATTTCCTAGGAGCCAATTGATTTTCCCTCCAACACAGGTGCCATGTAAGTTTAGCCTCAATTTGCCACTATTTTGGTCTTCAACCCTTGTCCAAAGGCCTTGGGACCAATTTAAAGCATTTGACCAATAAGATTGCTTGAATTCATTGGTACCTGGACCTTGGACCCTCGTCTAAAATTGCCCTTAATATTAATATTGTGATATAAGTAGTGAAATT
>Ga0209208_10005073_pt1 | contig 18444 bp, 19 predicted proteins | sample S1TSphfallax_3_FD_187694 | JGI IMG/M metagenome (GOLD analysis project Ga0209208, IMG submission 187694) | Host-associated microbial communities from peat moss isolated from Minnesota, USA - S1T2_Fd - Sphagnum fallax MG (SPAdes) (version 2) | ecosystem: Host-associated > Plants > Peat moss >... | reverse complement strand
AACATCACCCCTGCCCCCCCCCTTGCATTGTCATAATTAACCTAGCAAAAGTTGCAACAAATGGAAGATGGCGTGGAATGGGTGGGTGTGATTGACCAAAATGTAATTGTTTTGCCAATACCAAATTGAAAAATCCATGTGAAGCAATTGAAATCCATAACTTGCCCCAACTATGGTGCTAGTGTGGAACGCCATGGCCCATTCCCTCTCATCTGCATTGGGTTTTTCCATTTTAGATGAATGGGAATCCCAAATTATCCCTAGGCCCCCATTCTTAAATGCATGAAAACATGGAAAATTCAAAAATGTTAGTAGGGTTATTTGTGGAAGGCCAACCTTATTAACCATAGCCAAAGGTGGTTGATCATCATGACAAACCACGCATGAATGGCATTCTAGATCTAGTTTGTCATCCAACAAGCATGTGGGTGACTTAGGAATGAGTTCATATGTTCATTGGGTCACTTCTGGTGGTGTTAGGTTAGTCCACATCCATAGAAACTGATGAGCTTGTGAACCAAATGAAGCAACATCCACTTGCATTGGATTGTTGATCCAAGCCCTGATTTGTTACCATCCAGCCAAAGTAGTTGACCTAGAATCCCCTAATGGTGGAACATTTTCCAACAAATATGCACATGGGTGCATACGTGTATATTGTAAATGTTGCACAACATAAATGCATTCCCAAAATAAACCTAACTTGGGATCAAAAAATCCTTAACTTGTACCCACTTGTGAAAAATTTAACATGACCATCCAAAATTGACCAAATCAAGTGGCCCAATCCTTGCCAAATATGGCACCCTCAACAAGGTGATGTTGCTTGGTAAGGAACATTGATAACCCTATATGGTCGATGTTGGTAACAAGTGGGGATACCTTTGTTACAACATCATAACATGCTGCATCGAGGCTTGTTTGGCTTGTGGATCCTTCCCACATAATTGTATCTTCAAACTAGGATGCCTAATTGTAAAACTACAATTAATCCACAACTAATGCCTCCAAATAACTCAAGTAGGCATATCCCATCCTTGGGAATATTCCATTGAATAACCATAGTATCCAATGGGCTTAAATTTGGAGGCCCATTACCAAGGTTCATAAGTGATTGTGGGTTTGGCAATGATAGAATGTGCCAAGCTTGATGAATATAATGATTAGTTGATGCCTAGAGTTTAGTCAATGTGCCCCATGGTGGCCTAGGATCTAATGAAGGAACTAGAATGATTAGTGGCCTTGACATCACTAATTCACCATTTGGAGGTGCATCTTAGTCATGGACATTACCTTCCAACAATTCAAGTCCATGTGGGAGGCCTGCAAATCTAGCCAACACAATTGACTTGTTAGATTTTCCTATTTGCCCCCTAATGATTTTCACTAGCAATGAAATTTTGTGACTAGCTCTTATTTGCTAGCCTGGATGGTAGTATGCGGTTTCTTCCCCAAAAATCAATGGTAACCCCTAGAGTTAAAACACCACACCTCCAACCAACAAATCATAGGACACATTAGTAGAAAATGGTCATTTTGCAATTGATCCATGTGACTAATTTTAGTTGCAAACGACATTTGTAACTAAAATCCTAATGGTCACTTTAGACAAGTCACAATGACACTAGTTGCAAATGATAATGAATTTTGAATGAAAAAAAAAGTCAACGAAATATGCCTTCATCCTTTGACTGGCCATATACATATTGTCACTTGTAACTAAGATGTGACTTTTTTAATGAACAACAAGAACAAATTATGTGTTGCCAGGTGTCCCAACTCATAATAAATAAAAACATTTTATTATTATTTTGAAATAATTTAAGACATTTAATTTTTATTGGATGGTTTTAATTGTGACATGTGGTGCAATAGAAATTTACCACATGGCATATAAATTGAATTTGTTCAAATTAAAATAAAATCAATATTTAGGTATGTAGGTTGAACTAGGTACGTACCTACCTATATACCTACCTACCCATCTAGGCTAAAGACCTATCTAAATAGGACCTATTTACGTACTTAATCCAAATACTTACTTAGGTAGGTAGGTAGGTAGAAAAATAGGTAGGTAAGTTAGGGAAACAAATAATTAGGTGTAAGTACATGAATATTTATATTTTATTTTAGGTTAAGTATTTTTTATTGGCTAATCCCATATGCTCATGTTTTTAAATATCAAAATGTAAAAACAAAAACACCTTGTTTATATACTTTTCAAGATGAGAATGAAAGCCAAAACATATGGGATAAACTTTTTTGTTGCAAGTTGTTTATGACTAAAAATGTTTAATCGCAAATGACTTGCAACTGAAAAGTTTATCCCATATGTTCTGGCTTTCATTTTCATCTTGAAAAAAAAAAAAGTAAATAAGTAAGTGACAACTAACTAGTCAATTAATTAATCAATAAATTAACTAACTAATCAATTAAATTACTAATTATTTAATGAGTAAAATATAGATAAATTAATTAATAGATTTGCTATTCAATTGATTCACAAATGAACTCGAAATTAACTAATTCACTTTATAAACTATCCAATTAACAAATTATTTATAATAATAATAATAATAATAATATAATTTGTAGCTAGCCTAGGTTAGTTTATATATATATATAATGTCACTTGTTAGATGTTTTATGATTTATTATGATTTTTTAAATAAATGGATTATTAAATTATTAATAAGTAAATTAATCATTTGAGAAAATTTAATAATAATTTTTTTGGGTAATTATTTCAGTAATTATATATATTTTTCCTATCATTCTAATATCATCATCATCATCATCATCATGTAATAAAATGTTACTATTAAAAAAAATTAATGAAAAATATATTGAGATTTAGTTTTTTATTACATGTAATTAATATAATTATAAATAATAATAATGTCATTTATAATAATTTTAAGAAATATAATAAGGTGGTTTGGATAAATTTGTAATATGGGCACAATATATTTAATAAATATCTTACATAAAATTTTAATATACTCAATATACATTAATTCATGTAACCATAATATTGAAGCCATTTATGCTAATAATAATACTTTAATACACATGTAATATGGTTGTTCATATACATTCAAAATATAGATTTATATATTATAATACATTCAATTATATTCCTTATAATTCACAAAATATACGTTTGTATACTCATAAGGTTACAACTAAATTGGTCACATTTGCAACTAATGAGACATAAATTTATTTTTTTGATGAAAACCAAACTAAATGTTGTTCACATGGAAGGATGAACACCAAAATAGTCACAAACTAGTTGTGGTGTAGTTGTAAATATAACCAACGTAAGAAATAGTTGCAAAAATGTTCAAATGTAGTTATAAATAACTAATAGTCACATGTGGTCACAAATAGAAAGGTTACATTTTGGCCAATTTCTATTAATGACATAACATGCATGACCATTGTTCAGGCCTGCATAATAATGTAGTTTATTAACTTGTTGGGATTAACCTAGGTCATAATCTCTTACTTGGTTAACCCTCATTTTTTTCTAACCCACCCATAGATATAAAAATTTGATATGGGCATGGGTCAAGATTAACATTAATCAATCTGATACCATCAACAACAGCTTTGCCCAACATTAACGGTTGCACCAAAATCCAACAACACCCTAAGGGGTTAGTATTACCATGTCAATGCCCCTCTCAATTGAACCATTCCTTCTTCATTGTGCACAACCACAACCCCAAGAATAATAGTGGTTCGATCAATGGCTAGTCGTGCTAAAAGGTCATGAAGTTTGGCCATAACTGCATGCCAAAATTCAAGTTGAATCTTGGACACATTCATGCAGTTAGCTTTAGAAACTTGATGGGGAATCATAGGAGGCACAAAAATGTCCTCCAACCTAACCATCACATTTGATGTTCCACCATTCTCACATATTGTGGATGTTAAGCGAAACATGGCTCTTGGTTGAATACTTGTAATGGCCAATGTTTTAGTAGAAAATAGTGTGCCTAACACATTACTTTGGCCACCCCCATCAAACTTGTGGTTGCCTTGAACCTAGGAATAAAATTAGGTGCCTTCCTTGACACTCCACCAAAAGTTGAGCCCCAATGGGATTGGGAATGGTGTTTGTCAACACAAATGATTGTGGGAACTACACTTAGTGTTGAATTTCACCAAGTTGACGATCTAATCTCTCATCAACACTTGTGGTTTCTGGCACTTGTGCATTTATGGAAATCATTTCACTAAAATTTGGAACCATAGCATGGTTTCCATCATCTACTACCCATCATGACTCATGATTTTTTAGCATGTGTGGCATCATTTCATTCGGCGTCACTAATCTTGAAAACCCAACTCCACAAAAGAATCCTAAATCAACATTTAAACCATATGATTGGCCATCTTCTCGATCCTTAACCTTCCCTAGCCTAGATGCAGTAGACTTCACGTGGGCCACCATGCTTATGACTAGGGCCTCTAATTGTGCAAACTTAGCCTCCATGGTGTTGGGTTGGCCTTGAGCTAGCTTGGTGGCCTACCCTTTGTTGGCTACATTTTTCCCCTTTTAGCCTTTCCCAAAACCTTGGCCTTCACTTGCATTGGTGTTTTGTGATTGACCTTGTCGTAATTCTAGGTGAAATGTAAAACAATGATTGGCATCATGCCCATATGCATGATAATGGGAACATGGCTGGTTGGGATTATGGTTGGATGTTATGGCATGTGGTGGATTGGGACAACCTTCTTCTTATGAAGCCCACCACACCTCCAACACTTGTCTTCTCCACCTTGTTCCATTGAAGAGGATGTGGAACCATCACTCAAATCTAGTTTGGCCCCCTTGGCCTTGGGTGGTACAACCTTGGTGGGCTGACCCCATGATTGTTGACCTAATGGTGTTGGAAAATTCCTTAAGTTTTCTTTGCTAAAACTTAGGGTGACCACTTGTTCCTCCACCATGTTCATCTCAATCCTTTTCGATAACTGAAACACACTAGCCAATGTGGGTTGGGCAGGCTAGAATAAAATGGCATCTTGCACCCAATGTTTAAGCTCCTTGTTGAGGATCCCATACCGAAACTAGATTGTTTGGGCTCCTGTGACACCTTATGTCATGATGATCAACCTATGCATCCATGCATAGGATTTTCACAAGCTCTCATGGGGCTTATGTCAGAAATCTTGCAAACTATGTAGCTTTTTAATCCTAACCCCTTGGTAATTTTGTTGTAACTCACAGAAAAATTCCACAATTGGATCAAATATAAGCAATGGACCCCATGTACTAATGGATGCCCCTACACCACCACCCCAATAGTTCCACCACTTCTAGTGGTTCTATTACCACTAGCATTTCTACCTCCATTTGTTAAATTAATGTTAGAGGTTATCATTGCACCACTTGGGGCCACAATTCTCCTAATCATAGAAACATAATTGGGAGACCATATAGTTGCCACCTCTCAATTTGAATCTCATGGGCATGTTTAAACTCATGATAATTATCCATAAGTAGCCTCTCCAAATATTGAAACAAACTTTTCCATGCCATGAAAGGTGTGAACAATTAAGGATTATGCATTTGCTGCATATCACACCACGTGTCAAACTACTAGATGAAATCATCCAGCTCAATGGTGCCAACTGCCCCTAAATGTTAATGAGGCCTCTTGGCGGCTCCATACATCTCCTCCATGTCCCATAACAATGGTGGGGAGACAAACTTTGGAAAAATAATTATCTTTAAATTTGAAGAATCTCCCCTAGACGATGATGAAGGTGGTGTGGGTCGTCTAAATCGCACCTTTCGCCTAATGAAACCACTAGTAATAATGTCCTTATCCCTTGAATCATGTGTCACCTCCATGATGAACCCTAAACCCGAACTTGGGTATCCCCCCTAAAATCCAATCACAAAAGGATATTGTGATGTCTCAAACTAAATCTACAAGGATGTTGAACATGTTATGGCTTAACCAAACCCCCAAAACATAAACTTCATAACATGAACCCAAGGATGTTGCACCTACACCCACAAAAACATTTCACATGACCAACAAACTAAGGCACATTATGAACACAACAAGGTGGTCAACTGGTCATCAACCTAATCACACCATAACAACAAACAATGGGACATTTTGGTGATCAAATCTAGACATATCCGCAATTGTGCTTCCTAATATAACCTAAACCTTAACTAAAACCAAATTAACATGTCCTAGGAAACCATGAATCGAATAAGACTTGTTTAGTGATCAAGATTGGGTGATAGCCTTGTCCCATGCTTGACCATTAACCGAACCAATCACAACCTCAAGGTTCATTGGAACAATAATGGCACGCGTGAAAAAGCACATAGCCTTTCACATGAGGTTTCAAAATAAATAGCAAACATAAACTACCAAGAGGTCAACCTAAGAATATGTGTTCACCCCGAAGTTGTAGCCAAATGGCACACACCTTGGTAATCCCCTTACCCCCTAAAAACATATGACAACCCGACCAACATGTTAACATGCAATAGACACAACCCAGCAAACACAAATGGAAATGTACAGTCATGCAACACAAATATCCACTTTTGTGATTTTCGCATAGGAATCATAACAAGAATTCAATCCTTCATTAGTGATGCAACATTCCACCACTTGTAAGGTCTAAAAAATATAACTCACCAACACAATGTTCAACCACTAAATGTTTGGTACGAAAAAGTTGCCATAGACCACCTTGCATTATGGAATGAATTTCCAAAAGCGCCTATTTCCAACTAAGCTAGAAACTTGCATGCTAGAAGTGCTCCTTACCAAGAACTAACTACCATAGAAAGCTCATGATTTCACCTTTGTATGGGTGAAAATTGAATTCCCAAAGCTGAATGGCAAATAATTCCACAAATGTTAAATCAACCTTTGGCTTCCAAAACCTTTTGTAGTTTTACACACATGAAAGTATTCTCTCCAAAAACTCAATGGTGTAGATGGTTTGTCAATCCAACTCCATATGTAAAAGATATGGATTTTTGAAAAATGAAAATGAAAATTCCAATCTCAAAGGTCAATTGTCCAAAATCTATTTAATTATAGGGTTCAAAATGTCTGGTGCACATTCACCAATATGTTGTTCGCAACCAACCTACCCGTCCATTCACCAACCAATGTTCGTCGACTAGATGGATGAAAAAATTCATCCAAATTATGGATGAAAAGTTTTCCACATGGATGATGGTAATAATAATAATAATAATAATAATAATAAAATAACATGGAAGGTTTGGATGGTTGTTGAACCTATTCACAAAGTTCTTGAACCTCTAATGAAAAATAAATAAATAAATAAAAAGGAGATCTAGGAGCGGTCTGAATTGTGCCACACTAGGCCCTTTTATCCTGAACTTTTGTCACACCTCACAAAGCTCCCACGATTACCAAGGCTAGCAAGCTAGGTGAAGCTTCCAAACTTGTTGGTGATGGCACTCCCTTCAAGTTCGTACACTACTAAAATTCCTTTTTATTTTACTATATATTTTTGTCAAAAAATAACCATTTTGGATAGGCGTCAAAAGAACCTCTTAGTCATTTTGGACAAGTCATTTTGAACCTATCCATTGTGATTGGCCCATGTACTTTTTGACTTAGCCTAAATTGGCATTTTTCATTAGTCATTTCAACTAATACTTTTGACTAGTCAATCTAATAGTCAAATGATTTTTTGATTAATCAAACACCATTTTCATTAGGCAAATGCCATGTGGCATCTAAACATTGGCCACTTAGGCTATGCCACATGACATTCAAACATTGGCCATCTAGCTATGCCACATGGCATTTAAACATTGGCCATCTAGCTATGCCACATGGATAAAACCTAAACAACGTAGGTTAGACCTAAAATTAAATACCTACTCCTAAGGTTTCTATGTTTAAGAACCTACAACCTAAATTCCTAAGCTTAGGTCTAAGAACTTATAACTAGCAACTAAGTATAGGAGCCTAAAGTAAGATAAGGCAACCTAAGCTATGATTTTTACTAAGTTTAAATGTACATCACCTAGATTAAGCCTACACCTATATGACCTAAGCAAGAAAATCTTATTTCATTTTGAATTTGGCCTTTAAAGTTGAGCCTTTTCAATTGGCTTGTCCCAAGTGGCTTTTCTTTTTAAAATATTTCTTATGTCTTGGACGCTTATGGTGCATCTATTTATATTGTTCACCATTTGGAAAGGATGACAAACAATATGGGACAAACTTTTAGGAAGAGGAAACATTTTCATGTCCACACAACACTAGAACCTTTTAGTTCACATAACATTATTCTTAAATAACTGTGTAAAATACATAAAATAAATAAATAAAAGGTAGGTAAATATGTATGTTAATTAAGTTTAAAATAAAAATAATAATAGTAATAATTTATATCTAATTATTTAGTTACACATTCATTGGTGTATTTTAAGTAAATAACTAATTAACCAACTAGTAATTTATCATAGGTATATACCCTAGCTTAAATACTTAGGTTACCTATAAGTTAAAATATAGGTAAATAGGTGGAATATAGGTAGGGTATGTATAAATAAATACACTTACATATAAGCTAATTGTATTTAGGTAAAATTAATTATGGAAAAATAAATGATTATTAAACTAATAAATAACCAACCAAACATTAAAAATAACCATGATTAAATTAATTATGATTCAATTAACCGTATCTAAATAAACATGGTGAAACTAACCATGAATAAAGTAAATAAGGCCAATCTAACCAATGAATAAATATGGCTAAATTAACCATAAATAATGCAATATAGCCAAACTTACCAATGAATAAATATGGTTAAACTAAACATAAGTAAAGTAAATATGGCCAAACTAACCAATGAATAAATATTTTATGGCTAAAACAACCATGGCTAAATTATAAATAGTTAAATAAAATAATGAATAGATATTTTACAACTAAACTAAAAATGATTGAACTAACCATGAGTAAAATAAATATCATTAAACTAATTAAAGAAAAAATAATTTATAGCTAAACCAATTGTGGTTAAACTAGAAATGGTTGAACTAACCAAAGAATAAATATTTTATGGTTAAACCAATTATGCATAAATTAATTATGGCTAAAATAAATATGAATGAAGTAATTATGGCTAAAATCAAAATTGTTAAAATATTTATGGCAAAATGAACCATGGCTAAACTAAAATTGGTTAAATTAACAATGTGTAAATAAATTTCACTAAATTAACTATTCAGAAAATTAATATGACTAAACTAATTAATGAATATATATTTTATGGCAAAACCAATAATGAAAAAATAATTATGGCTAAAATAAACATGAATGAAATAATTATGGCTAAAATCAAAATGGTTAGAACAATTATGGCAAAATCAACAATGGCTAAATTTTAAGTGGTTAAACTAACCATGAACAAATAAATTTGGGTAAACTAACCACTAATAAAATTTATATAAGGCCAAATAAATTAATGAATACATATTTTATGGCAAAACCAGTTATGGCATAGTTAATTATGGCTAAAATTAAAATGATTAAAATAATTATGTCCAAATTAAACATGGCTAAACTAGAAATGGTTAATTAACCAATAATAAAGTCAATATGGCTAAACTAAAAATGGTTAAACTAGCCATGAATCAATAACTTTAGCTAAAATAACCATTAATAAAATTAATATGGCTAAACTAACTTATGAATAGACATTTTATTGCAAAACCAATTATAAAAAAATTAATATGACTAAAAAAACATGAATGAAATAATTATGGCTAAAATCAAAATGATTAAAATAATTATGGAAAAATTAAACATGGTTAAACTAATCATGAGTAAATAAATTTGGTTAAATTAACCATTAATAAAGATAAATGGCTAAATTAACCAATGAATAAATATTTTATGGAAAAATCAATTATGTAAAAATTAATTACGACTAAAATAAACATGAATGAAAATAAATATGGTTAAAATCAAAATGGTTAAAATAATCATGGCAAACCCAACCATGGTTAAACTACTAACTATGAGTAAAAAAATTTGGCTAAAATAAACATGAATGAAATAATTATGGCTAAAATGAAAATGCTTAAAATAATTATGGCAAAACCAAACATGGCTAAATTAACAATAATTTTAAATTAATTATGGGTCTATTGATTATGATTAAATTTATTAAGGTATTAATTAATAATATGTTTTAAATAAATATAGTTAATTTAGTTATGCCTATAGTAACCATGGTTAAATTTATGGCAAAACCAATAATGTCCCAACTAGTAATGGTTAAATTAATTATGTTAAACTAATTATCATGGTTAAATTTACTAAAGCTAAACCAACTATTGTTCAATTGACCATGGTTAAACTATTTACAATTGTTAAATTACTTATGGCTAAACTAGTCATAATTAAACTAAATATGGCCTAAAAAATGATGGAATAATTAATTATGGATAATTGAATCATCGTTAAATCAAATATGGCTAGATTAACCATGGTTAAAACATATACAACTAAACAAATTATGGTCAATTGAACATGATTAAATTGAACATGGTTAAATTAATTATGGTTAGTTTTAATTTTAATTAGTTTTTTTATATGTAGTTGAACCATAATTAATTTCAATATAGTCAAACTAACCATAGTTAGATAAACCATATACATAATTAATTTAATCATAATTAATTTGGTTATGATTCAATTAATTATGATTAATTGACTTTTGCATTTTTCAATTTTTTCCTAATTGGTCAAACATAGTCAAAATGTTAAATGTAGTCCCAAGATACCGAACTAGTATTACAATTTGTAATTGGCCTTTTTGACTAGGCCATTGGCCACTTTGACTAGGCCTATTTTGTTAGCCCTATTGATTGAATATAATAAGTTCCCTTATTGATTAAGACATTTTGCCAATTTGACTAGATTGGGTGGTCTTATTGACTAGGCCATTGACCAATTTGATTAGGTGGTATTTTTAAGTCCAATTTGATTAGATGTCCGATTTGACTAATTATCAAATTGGTCACTCTAATCAAATTGATTAATCAAATAATACTCATTGTCATTCAAAGCTTTGGCCTTTAGTAAATAAAAACATGTCTGTTAGTAAAAAAAACCCATCTAATCAACTTGGTTCATTTGAAAAAATAGAAGTTCTAGTAGTGTGGTAGCTGCCACCGTGAGCCCCCCCCCGCTTTTTTTCTTCTTTTTTTTCTCCATTATAACTACAACTCTTTACCAAAAAGAATAGAAAACAAGGCTAGGGAGGGGAATTTTTCACCCCCTTCTTGTTGTTACATTGCTCTCTGCATGGTGCAGGGACACATGTTGAAAGAAACCACGCGGAAGGCAATAGTTGGGACCCACCCCTCCATGTTGCTATTGCACCCTCATTTAAAGTGCACCCAAGCACATGGAGGTGAACCCTTTTCGCCTTCCTTCCAAGCTCTATTGATGAATAACCATTGATGAACGCCTTACACTTTTTGGGTGGTGGTGGTAGCACTTCTTGCTCCCATTGCTATTTGCTCATGTTGATGCTAAAGAAAAGAAAGAGAGGGAGAGATAGAGAAGAAATATAAGAAATAAAAACAAGAAAACAAAAAGGGGTCCTCTTGTGCCCAAACCAAGGGCCCTCCTCTTGTGTGTGTGTGTGTGTTTTTAACACTTTTGTTGTTATTTTTGTAACTTCGAAATTCTAAGGATTAGGCCCTATTTGGGTTCAACTCCCAAAGGAAATTTACATGAAAAATAGGTACAAAATCATCAAAATCACCAAAGCAAGATTTGCAAACAAGTAGTATCTGAAGCCCGAACAAAACTCTTGCAAAACTAACCTACAATATAAAAACCAAAACAAACAACACAACACTTGCTACTAACCCAAACTCCTATCATAACACACACACAATAAAAAACCAAGAAAATTCAATCCTAAAACAATTATAGCCTAGTGGTAGCATAAAAACAACTAGTTAAACTTTTAGTGATTCACTTGCAACAACATAAGAATCCAAGCCCAAAACACTTACGTAGCAAAGAAAATTATAAAACACAAACTATGTTTTAGAATCTCAAATCACCAAAAGTGATTTGAGGTCACATAAGATGGGATTATATCCCATGAAAAAATCCCAAACCTTGTTCACACATGAATTGGTTTGAAATTAACTAATTAACTTAACTAATCCAATTCATCCTTAATTAATTAGGACCTAATTGAGCAGTTAAACTAACATACCTGACATATTTGTCAACAAAGACCAGTGGAATGTAATTTGAATGAAGGAGTACCACACCAAATTTGCAACAATTCTATAAATCATTTACCAACAAGAAAGGTTAATTTATTTCAGTAATCGCATTGCCATTACTCTTAATTTGGCAAACAATGGGAAAAGGATCAAGTGGTGTTCCATTATGTTGACACAAATGTCAATAGAACTAACCTAATGGACAAAATATTAGAAGCAAATTGCAACAAAGTTGGCAACGCCTAACAAGAAAATGACAACATGTTATTCTAGACTAGTTATAGAAATCTATATATGACATTGGTTTCCATTAGCAAAAGATGATACACCTATTGACTTTCTAAAACCACAATTAATTTAAGAAGGAAAAAAAAACATTGTTGTAGAACATTTAGAAAATGATCTCTAAGGTTATCAACAAGGAGCAATTTATTAGTGAACGTTGATTGGTGCGCTCATATAATATATCACCACAACTAGTTCAATAGTCACACCAAGTGAAGATACGAACTGAACCATCAACACCCAAGTATTGGTTGAGTCCATAACTAACCGGTTCACCATCGAAGAAAAACCTCACACCCATCAATGAATTATGATTATGGAATGATGAGACAAAGACATGGAAGTTAATGTAAACTTTTCCATGACTTTTAAGGACTCCATTTGAAAAGAAGACATTTTGAACACAAAAACTACAACAAACACTCTCTCAAACTTGAAAGTTGAAGTTCTCAACAACTCAAAGAACTCTCTTCCAAACACTTTCACCTTGAAACTTGATACTTTCAAAAAAATTTAAAAACGAGTTTTCCACACTTGAAAAACTTACAAACTTTGAAGAAATCTCTTCCACACCTCCCACTCACTTGGAAAGACTCTTACTCTCTTTGCAACCTTGCAAATTAAAAGCCTTCCCTCAAAAGGATTCTCCCTTTCTATATTGTATAAGCAAAACCCTTGCCTACTTCTAGTTTTAACAAAATGTCCTTTCTGTTGCTTGGTGTGGGCCCATAACCTATTGGAAACAACTTGAAATCAAGCAAGAAATGTTAGAAATATTATTCAATTCTAATCCCCAAGGTTGGTGAATGTGATTCATCAAAAGGATGAATAATATTTTCATCCTTGTAGTAATTAGGTTAGGTTGAATAGTTTAAGGTGTAGAAGAAGAAATTACTTAGGGCTTGTGTTAGAAATACTATTCGTTTCTAATTCCCAATGGAGATGAATGTGTTAAACATTCATCAAAAGGATGAATAGTATTCTCATCCTTGTAGTAGTTAGGTTGGGTTGAATAGTGGTGGCTAAGGTTTAGAAGTGAAAATTACTTAGGGCTTGGTGGCGGCTAGGGTTAGGGTTTGGTGGCGGCTAGGGTTAGGGTTTGGCGACGGCTAGGGTTAGGGCTTGGCAACATCCAGGGTTTGGTGGTAGCTAGGGTTAGGGCTTGACGGCGGCTAGGGTTAGGGTTAGGCAACGGCTAGGTTAGGGTTAAATAGTGGCTACTTTAGGGTTTGGAGATAGTATATAGTGGAGTGTTATTGAGTGGTCTTTCATTATCTCCTTTCATGGTTTTGAGCGCACATAGCTTCAAGCTTTGTTATTGTTACAAGTCATAGTTTGCATTATAGATGTTGAAGCATAGAACTTTTGTAATATTTTAGTTAGTTAATTCAATTGTTCCATTTCATGAACCTTGAATGTTCCATTTTTTGCTTGATTTCAAGTTCTTTCCAATAGGTTATGGGCCCACATTAAGTTAGAGAAAGGACATTGTGTTAAAACAAGAAGTAGTCAAGGGTTTTGCTTGTACAACATAGAAAGGGAACATCCTTTCGAGGGAAGGCTTTTAGTTTGAAGGTTGCAAAGAGAGTAATAATCTTTCTAAGTGAGTAGGAGGTGTGAAAGAGATTTCTTCAAAGTGTTGTAAGCTTTTCAAATGTGGAAAACTTGTTTTTAAGTTTTTGAAAGTATTTGCTTGTACAACATAGAAAGGGAGAATCCTTTTGAGGGAAGGCTTTTAATTTGCAAGGTTGCAAAGAAAGTAATAGTCTTTCCAAATGAGTGGGAAGTGTGAAAGAGATTTCTTCAAAGTGTTGTAAGTTTTTCAAGTGTGGAAAACTTGTTTTATAAGTTTTTTGAAAGTATCAAGTTTCAAGGTGAAAGTCTTTGGAAGAGAGTTCTTCGAGTTGTTCAAAACTTCAACTTTCAAGTTTGAGAGAGTGTTTGTTGTAGTTTTTGTGTTCAAAATGTCTTCTTTTCGAATGGAGTCCTTGAAAGTCATGAAGAAGTTTGATGGTGCCAACTTTCACCTTTGGAAGTTCAAAATGCGCATCATATTTTCTAAACTTGGGCTTTGGAAATTTGTTGATGGGAGTGCCACCTTGCCAAATGAAGAAGTTGCAAGTGCTGATTACAACGAGAAGGAGATGAAGGCTTTTGCATTGCTTTGTGAACATCTCATGGATGCCCAACTTGCACACATTCAATATTGTGACAATGTGAAAAGTGCAAGGGAGGCTCTTTGTGGTGTCCATGAAGCTAAAACAATTGGTAACAAGTTATTCCTTCGAAGGAGATTCTTCACCATCAAAATGCAAGAAGGAGATGACATGCTTATGCACATCAACACGGTGAAAGCCCTTGCGGACCAACTACGTTCCATTGAGGTGAACATTACAGATGAAGATGTTTACATGGTACTCCTCATGAGCCTACCTCCATCCTTTAATAACTTAGTCACAAGCTTGGAGTCCATGTCCACAAAAGATGTAGACATTCAATTCATTGTAGCAAGGTTGCTTCACGAAGTGTCCAAAAGAAAAGAATGTGAGAGTTCCAAAACTACCGCATTAGTAAACAAAACTCACAAGTCAAATGAAAAGCTTTATTTCAATTGTAAGAAACTTGGACATTTTGTGAAAAATTGTTTAAAGAAGAAAAGTGATGAAAAAAAAAAGTCAATCAAGCTTGTGAAGACCATGAACAAGTGTTTGTTGTCGCATTGAGTGCCAATGATCATACCACGTATGATTGGATTGTCAATTCCGATGCAACGCAACACATGACATTCGAACAAGAATGGTTTACCATGTACGAGCGCATTTCCCCAAGGAGGGTGTCCATGGGCGATGACACTGTTTTGGAGGCCATTGGCAAGGGGAACATCAAAGCCACAATGCGAGGGGGAGGCAAAATGTCACACACAACCATCACCCAAGTTCTTCATGTTCCAAAAATGAAAAATAGTCTCATTTTTGTGAGTAAATTCATTACTGAAGGTTTCAAAGTGGAGTTTGACAAAGATGGTTGTAAGGTTAACAATGTTCAAGGAGTTATTGTGGCGGAAGCACGAAAGGACAAGAACTTGTACCTTCTTAATGCGAAGGTGCGCAAGGACACGACGCACATTTTAAATTCTTTGGATGAAGGTGCAATGCTTTGGCATGAAATATTTGGTGAAAGTTGGCACCATCAAACTTCTCCATGACTTTCAAGGACTCCATTTGAAAAGAAGATATTTTGAACAAAAAAGCTACAACAAACACTCTCAAACTTGAATGTTGATGTTTTTTACAACTAAAAGAACATTCTTCCAAACACTTTCACCGTGAAACTTGATACTTTCAAAAAACTTTAAAAACAAGTTTCCCACACTTGAAAAATTTACGACACTTTGAAGAAATGTCTTCCACACCTCCCACTCACTTGGAAAGACTATTACTCTTTTTGCAACCTTGCAAACTCAAAGCCTTTGCTCAAAAGGATTATCCTTTTCTATGTTATACAAGTTAAACCTTTGATTACTTCTTGTTCTAATACAATGTCCTTTCTCTTGCTTGGTGTGGGCCCATAACCTATTGGAAACAACTTGAAAACAAGCAAGAAATGAAACACTCAAGCTTCATGAAATGAAACAATTATATTAACTAACAAAAAGATTACAAACATTGTATGCTTCAAATACTACAATCACAAAACTATGACTTGCAATATCTAACAAGGTTTGAAGGTTCTATGTGCACTCAAAATCATGAAAGGAGAGAATGAAAGACCACTCAAGAACACTCGACTATATACTATTTCCAAACCCTAAAGTAGCCGTCATTAAACCCTAACCTAGCTGTCGCCTAACCCTAACCCTAGCCAATGTCAAGCCTATTGGAAACAACTTGAAAACAAGCAAGAAATGAAAGCTTCAAGGTTAATGAAATGGAACAATTGTATTAACTAACAAAAAGATTACAAAGGTTGTATGCTTCAAATGCTACAATCACAAAACTATGGCTTGCAACAACTAACAAAGCTTGAAGGTTCTATGTGCACTCAAAAACCATGAAAAGAGAGAATGAAAGACAACTCAAAACCACACCATTATATACTATCTCCTAACCCTAAAGTAGCCGCCACTTAACCCTAACCCTAGCCGTTGCCTAACCCTAGCCGCCACTAAACCCTAACCCTAGCTGTCGCCTAACCCTAGCCACCACCAAACCCTAACCCTAGCTGCCGCCAAGCCCTAAGTAGTTTCCACTTCTAAACCCTAACCTAATTACTACAAGGATGTGAATACTATTCATCCTTTTGACGAATGTTTGACACATTCATCAACATTGGAATTAAAAACGAATAGTATTTCTAACACTCCCACTCTATGGAGTTTCTAATCCAAACATGTTTATCAACTTATGATGTCGTTCTTTCGATAATGCCTTGGTAAGCACATCCGCCACCATGTGTTCCGTTGGACAATATTCAAATCGAACTTCTCCATTTTCAACTTGTTCTCGAACAAAATGATGTTGTACATCAATGTGTTTTGTTCGTATGTGGTGAATGGGATTCTTGGTCAATATATTGCACCTTGATTGTCGCATCGAATCACAATCACTTTCTTCTCCTCCATGTATCCTAAATCGATCAACAATTTTGTTATCCATATGGCTTCTTTTGTGGCTTGCATGTTCACCATGTATTCTGCCTCCGTGGTGGACAATGCTATTGTAGGTTGTCGTTTGCTACTCCAAGAAATGGCTCCACCTCCGATCATGAAAACAAACCCTATGGTGGACCTCCTATCTTCAAGATCAACACCCCAATCTGCATCGCAATATCCAAGCATTTCCTTGGATGGTGTTGCACCGAATTCTAATTTCATTTGCAACGTACCTTGCAAATATCGAAAGATTCATTTGACGGCCATGCAATGCTCCATGTTAGGGTTCACCATGTGTCGACTAACACACTTATTGGGTATGCCAAGTCGGGTCATGTGCACAACATGGCATACATCAAGGACCCAACCGCTTGTTGATACGGAAATCCCTTTGATTCATCATTTCCATTCGCATTCCTTTGTAACTTCACTTTGGGATCGAATGGAACTCCAATGGGCTTACATTCCTCCATTAAAAAACGCTTCAATATTTCCTTGAGGTAGTTGATTTGGTTGATGCATAGGAGTTGTTGATCACGATTCCTTTCCACCTCCATCCCCAAAAAGAAATGCAACTCCCCAAGGTCCTTCATTTCAAACTTTTGACTCAACTCCTATTTGATTTGCAAAAGTTTGGTTTGATCGTTGCACACCAAAATGAGGTCATCCACATAGACCACAATGAAAAACTTCACATCTCCCACTTGTGCAATGTATATGCTAGGATCGGCCTCACTCTTCATAAATTCAATGCTTTTGAGAAACACATCTAACTTTTGATTCCATGTCCTTGGAGATTGTTTCAAACCATACAAGGATTTGTGAAGCTTACACACAAGATGTTCACTTCCTTGGTGCACGAACCCTTAAGGTGTTGAAGATCTTGATGTAGATGAAACATAGATAATAGTGTGATAGATATTAGAAACATCCTCTTCATTCGACGCAAGTTCTTCACCTGCAAGATGCAAGAGGGAGAAGACCTTCTAGACCATATCAACAAGGTAAAGGCACTTGCTGATCAACTTGCTTGTTTGGAGGTGCCCGTGAGGGATGAAGATGTTGTGATGACTTTGCTTGAAAGCTTGCCACCCTCCTACGAGTACCTGATCACCGCCTTGGAGACCCTGCCCATGCAAGACCTCACCATGGAGTATGTGACCGCACGATTGATGCATGAAGTGTCCAAGAGGAAGGAGAAGGAGCCCC
>Ga0209208_10005072_pt1 | contig 18449 bp, 14 predicted proteins | sample S1TSphfallax_3_FD_187694 | JGI IMG/M metagenome (GOLD analysis project Ga0209208, IMG submission 187694) | Host-associated microbial communities from peat moss isolated from Minnesota, USA - S1T2_Fd - Sphagnum fallax MG (SPAdes) (version 2) | ecosystem: Host-associated > Plants > Peat moss >... | reverse complement strand
GCTCATGAACAATGATAGGATTTCCATTTTTCAGCTTCTCCTTGTGGACATGTCTTTTAGTTCCGTGGCCGAGTCTTCTGTTTCAACTATGGTGCTTGTAATTGATATATGAATCACACTTGTTTACGTGTAAGATCATGAACTGATTTAGCGAGTTATCCATCATGGTTGGGGTTTACTATGCCAATCATAGTAGGATAACCAATTTGTCTCAACCAGTGTTGATATTGATAAACCTGTGTGGTGTAAAAAAAATCCAAAAACAAACCTACCCAGCAGCTAATATTGAAAAAAAGAAACAACCTGCCAACACTGGTTTCTACAGCCCATTTGGATGTTGACTTTGGCCCATTAGAATGGGGATGTTGGCCTGAACTCAACTTGGCACGTACTGTAGAAAACAGCTTTTGTTAGTAGCTTGCTGCTCAATGAGGCATTTGCAAATATCTTCCATTGCCTGAGAGCAGAGAATTCATGACTTGTAGAACCTGAGTTGTTGGAGAGACTCCACCCTAGACGCAGACCTATGAACATTTGCTAAATGCCTTGTTTTGATTGGAAAATCAGCTGGTTCTTTCTGTGCTGGATCATCAGGTTCCCAACCTCTTCAAACCTAATCGGGTGTCTTAAGGCGCATGTAGATTAACTGTTTGAACACTGCTGATCCGTTCAAATCCTAAAAGACTTGATCACTAAAATGATGTTTAAACACTGGAATTTTCATTTTGCATTAGTTTTAAATTTTTGCTGGAAAAACATATTTAAAAGTTCTCCCAAGTCTTTCTCAAACTGTTTTATCCAAAATAGGGAAATTTTTGCCACATACCAATCAACAAGAAAATCTTGAGGGAGGAGCTTTGAGATTTAATACTGTTCCACAGAGGAAGAAAGGAACAAGAGCAGCTGCAACATTCTGGCTGCAGCTTTTGTCAGTACTGCTGGGGACAAGGAAAAGTGGCTGGAAGCATCTTGGCAGAGGCCGGAAGTTTGCTGTGGCAATACCAGCTATCTGTATGTGCAATCCCCAAGAAAAATCCATGAAGACCAGTCACATTTCTACCATATGGAACAGCACACTGGCAGAGAAATACCAGTTCTTCTTAGGCCGGAAAGCAGGCCCCTAACATGCTGTCATAACATGATAGAGCGGTAGTGCAGAAGTGAGGCAGTAAACACTTGAGGCTTCTATGCAAGAGATTCAGTACCTAACATGCTCTGAGAACACAAAGACTGCTTGATCAGAACTGTAAACCAAAAGCTAATTAGTCAATGCTTCTGCCTCTGACATACCCTGAGAAGTACAAACTTTTTTCAAAACACACTTGCGCACTGCTAACATTACTACCAAAACTGCCTCACTAGAGGTGCCTTGAATTACACCCCCACCCTTCCCTGCAATTCAGGATTTAAGAGCTCTTAGGAGAAAATAACCACAAAATTGGCTGGAGATTAATCTACCTCATAGCCCCACCAACTGCAGGAGAAAAATGAAGAAAACCTGCAGGTACTGCATACTGTTGTATGACATTGCAATCCAGTGAGGTATACAAATGGTGTATGTGGCATTACCTGATGAAAGAAATTCCTCTGGGAGATGCAAGAGTTTTCCAAGCCAGTCCAATACAATTATTCCCAGTTCAGTCACCACTGGGAACGTGATCCAGCTAAACCCTGTGAAGTTGACGCCCCCACTGAGAATCTCCCCTAAGGATCCAGCTGCAGTGCTCACATTGAATGGATAGTAGCCAAAAAACTTGGGACTTGCCAGTGTGTTATACCAGGCAAGATTTTGTTCCATACATCTGCACCAAATGAAGAAGAGGATATCATACTGGTCGGCAAGGCAATTGTGCTCATCCCAAGCAAAAAAGGTCAGGGTTTAGCTGGGCCATCTAGAAGCTTTACCAGCGAAGACATCTTGGAATTTGGAAATGTATTTTGCAACTCAACACAATCTAGTTTGATCATGCAACAATTCTATAATTTGCAGGTATCATCCACTTTCCAAAGTTTCAATTTTGTTATCATGCTATACAATATGTATATAGTATGTATCGTTGTTTAAAATCTAGGATCTTAGTTGAGTTGAGTAACAAAGCTTGCAACTTTTGTGTTCAATTGGCCATGTCCAAGGGGTGATGTAGGTATTGGTTGGTTTTTCCTTGAATAAAATGTTTGAACCATCATTTCTATGAAGCTTACAATCACATTCACCATTTTCATTTTGAATCCAACACAAATTTTCATCATGGCATGTGAAGTACTGTAGCTCATTCTCAAATTTCTTGTTGAACTATTTTTCATTGGTTCTCAATTTATAGGTTCACCAAATGAATGTAGACTAAAAATTCAATCAAGGCTTTAAAACTCTTTTTTGTTACTTTCACCAAGCTTTGATGGGTATCAAAATGTTTTTTACAAACACTTGTATTGCCAATATGTTGACCAAATTTTGTAGCTGATCACATAGAATTCTCAAATGGCATCGAGGATTTTGTTTCTACATAAAAACTCCATTTGGTCGACAAATGTTTTTTGATTGCATTCTAGGTGTACAATTTGTGGCATTTGTGTTGTTGCTCCCTTATTTGTTGATGTTGTTGCTTTATCTATTGCTACATTGGTGACTACCTCAAGAATAATGAGGCTTTGGAGTGGTGGATTATCATGCTACAAATTATTCTCATGTGTGAATTCTAGGTGTCACAAAATTAATCTGTGTTGCACAAGTGTTCTTGACATTCAACAATATGTGTCATGGTTTTAGACAATTGTATAGAAATGGAGTGAAGTTTTGAATGTTGTTATCATGCATAAGGGAGCCCTAATCTTGTGCAATAACAATTCTAGATTTGTGATAGGCAAAAGTTGTCAAAAATCGAAAGTCATTAGAGTTGGACTATGACTGCACCTTAAGGACTTTACAATGTAGGTACATCAAATTGTCATAGTCCACTATTATGATTATGAATTTTTGTTTCTAGTGTAGTTGAAGAGCATGTTTATAATTGTTTATCACTGCACATTGAAATACATAACACTCAAGATGAAAAAATCAAATAAAAAAAAGGCTCATTTTTTAAAGATTCAAAATGAAGACATTAAAATTATAAACTCCATTTAGATGTTTAAATTAAATTTTTCAAAGCTCATTTTTTAGGGATGTTAAACAAGTTTTAATTAAGGTGATATGAACTTAAACATGGAAAAAAAAGTGAATGTCAACATCATCTAAATTTTTATATTGAAAAATACATTGGATTTGGATTTTTAAAATGAACTTTCAAGTAATTATTTTGTTCCACCCTAGTGTGTTTTCACCTAATCCCATCTAATGAAACTAAATGTTCATTTCTTTTGGCTTGAAATGGGAATATCACATTTTGATGCTTCTAATTGGGTTGCAAGCCTAGGTTTTCTTATTGGTTTCACTTCATTTGTAGTACCATGAAAGCTTTACACTTTCCTTTTATCTTTCTTTTTTTTTATTTGAATGGAACTTTCATTTCAAAAAGTCACCCTTCAAGAATGCCTATTGCCATGAATTGAATGGATTACAATTTGTCAAGTTCTTCACACTAAAATTTTTGTTGATTTTTTTTGTTGAGTTTTTGAGTTTGAATGGCTCGAAGCAATGGAGATGAAACATATTTGTTGGTTTGTCCAATTGTTGATCATCAACACCATAAACAAACCCATTGCACATTTCCATATTGATGTGTTTCTACATTGTTGCGACTTGCTACTAAGGATCGCATTGTTATGACTACATGTTTGTGTGCTTTTGTTATGTGAACTTCTTGTTGTCAGGGTGTTCTTGTTTGCAAGGAATGCTACAATGAATGTACGGAGTGTTCTGACAATAAAGTAAGAGGTGGATCTAGGGAAAATCAAAGAACTTTATTTGATGGAACAAATTTCTAAGTATCAATTAGTAGTAAACCCATAGTATTTAATGATTCAAGTATAATATAAATTTACTTTATTGAATTGCAATTATCATGAATGTACACGTAAGCCTTAATGTGTGCCAATATTGTTGCACATTATTTCACAAATAAAACCTCATATTTATCATCATTTGAAAAATGTTTGAATAACTAAGGTATGTAAAGAATGGGCAATATTTTCCTTTGTATTTAAAGGTCCCTTGTTAGGCAAAACAATTGCTAATCATCTTATGTAGTGGAAGAATTCGTAAAATTGTGTAAAATTTGTGTTCTAATTTTCATTTGTAGGTTTTCTTTACAATCTATTAATATGAATGAAAGAATCGCCCATTCCAAATGATGGTAGCCCTTTTGGCTCTTCCATGTTTTGAATTCCTACTATGAGGGTGGTATTATACTATACATAAGGAATTTTCATTATTAACCATTGTTTTAAATTATTGGCCTAGTTAATCAGTTGAGAATGGGGTAACAATTGAAGGCTTACCATTCAATTCAAGAATGATTTCCTTTCATATTTGGCTGTTCAAAAATTCAATACATACATTGCAAAATAATGTTCACGGGTTGAGTTTCCCTATTTTGTAATGGGTTCACACTTGGGCCAATGGCACAGACCACATTAGTATAGACCACACTAGTATATGTAACACTAAAATTTGTACTTCTATTAATACTAGTATAGCCTGCACTATTGGCCCAAGTGTGAACATATTGAGGGCTCAACTGATTTTTCCTTCCAAACCCAATTTTTGTAATTTTTGTGAATTTCCAGCAACAAAATCCACTCAAAAAGCAATATCTTTCACACCTTAGCAAAATTGTGAAATGAACTCTATTAAATCTGACTCACCCAAGGGCTTTCCAACAACACCAAGAATGCCCCCAAATTCCAGTAAAATTTTCAGTTTCGATTTTATTTAATTTTATATTGAGAAAATGGTTCAATAATCAATAGCTTACACACCATAGGTCCAAACAGTCTCAAACCCAAGTTGTTGGGCCAGCATGAACCAGCACCCACCAGTGCACCAGTTGGGAATTCTGTCCACTGGATGGGGTGGGATTTCTCATCTAGTGGTTGAATGTGCGTTGACCTTTGTTGACTTTTTGATGCTGACCTTGTCTTTGGGGTTTTTTTTTTCCCAACTTTGAAATCACCTGCCCAGCTACATACTACCTACCCACTAAGAATCAACTCCCCCGCCTCTCACCTACCTACCTACTAGATTCACACCCCTTTTCCCACCTAAATTTGTCACGTCATTCTTACCTACCTACCCTCCCTCCTATCTATCTACCTACCCAACACCTACGTAACATCATGGGCAACCAATGAAAATAATTCAAATGTAGGTATTGCATTCAGCTGGTTATAATAAATATAAACATATTTAAACCTCTTGTGCAGGTATTGCACTTATGAGCTATTCCTACCATTAATTTCCCCATGAGCCTTCACTTTGCACCATTTATTTCATATTGTATACAACATAATTAAATAATTTAATACGTTGGGTTAAGAGGAAAAAAAATTATTTTATAAAATAAAATGGATCAAAGGAGGATTTAGGGTTGGTAAGATGTCCCAAAAATTTATGACCTTTGAAAAAACATCACTTTTTATCTTAATTACATTCAAAGTTAGGTTAATTTAGGAAGGAAGAATCATGAATTATATAGTGAGCAAATGAACCTCATTGCTTCTCCTTGGAAGGGGAGTGGAGAGAACCATCCTTCAAGTTGGAGAGATTCAAATTAGAAGGTAAGAAATAAAGATTTTTTTTCACTTGTTAAAATTCTTAATTTTTTTAGCTTTGATTTTTAATTCATAATTAGCTCATCTCAAATTATTTTTGTATAGTTATGAACTTTATAGGGCCAAACGAGGAATTTGCTTCATTAGCAACCCTTTTTCCAATACTCCCAACCATGTTCCCTTAAGGAGAAGGGGTCTAAGTTGTCATGGGGAACAACTTCCATTGACGAACAACTTCTTCAAGGATAATAAAACTAAATTGCTTCAAGGAGGAATTTCCCCTGCGGAACAAGTTTTCAAATGTTTGACAAGAAAATACAGGGGGTAAACTTTGTCCAAATCAAATTTTCATTATGTCATTGGAAATCTTTCAAAGCAAAGATATTTAAAATGATTATTTTTAATTTGAAGCTATGAGTTAAAAGTTATGGTGATGGGGGTCAAAATTTCCAAGTTGTCTTTTCCCATGGGGAGAAAGGGACTAAATTAGGTTCTCCTTGAAGAAGAAGGGGACTAAGTTTCCCTAGGGAGCAATTTCTCATGGGGAACAAGTTCTTGAATGTTTGACAAGACATTATGGGAGGTAAAATTTGTTCAAATCAAATGTTCTTTGTACCATTGGAAAGCTCTCAAAACATAGATATTCAAAATGATCTTATGTTCTCAATTTCAAGTTATGAGCTAAACATTTATGACAAAAAGAAAAGGCAAGGATCAAATTTCCCTAGTTTGTAATGTCTTGTCAAACATTCAAAAACTTGCTCCCCAAGGGAAATTATTCTTGTAGGGAACATAATCCCATTCTCCTTAAAGTAGTTTAGTCCTTTTCTTTCTAAGATAGCTTAATTCCCTCCTCCCTTTCTCCCCATGAAAAATTGCTCCCCAAGGCAATTTAGTCCCTTTCTCTTCAGGGGATAAGGCAACTTGGAAAATTTGACCCTTGGTTTTTGTTTTCATCATTACATTTATCTCATAGCTTCAAATTGAAAATGAAAAATCATTTAAATATTTACACTTCAAAAAAATTCCAATGGTATAAAAAATGTTGGATGTGGACAAAATTTACCCCTTGTACTTTCTTGTCAAACATTCACAAACTTGTTCCCTAGGGCAACTTAGTCCCATTCTCTCCATAGGATAAAGCAACCTAGGGAGAAAGGTAAGTCTAATGGCATAGGAAAAAAAGGGCACGTGTATCTCCTTTTGCAATTTATGGTTTTTTATTAATTGCTAGTAAACTTGTTCAAGAAAGACGATGTATTCAAGTGACACACCCCCAAACTCTTTGGTAGACTCAACTACGAGTCCAAAGGTGAAAACAATGGAAAGATAAGGAGTTGGGGTACGCTCCTTCATTCACAACATTTCGGGTGTAAAGGGGCATGTTGGAGTTTTGGGATGGGGACTAAGACAAATGACAAGCATGTCAATTATTCATGTGGACATGCACAAACCAAACAACAAGTTGGTTAATGTGTAATTGGAACATTTTTGGTGCACAAATGAACCATGGGCAAATATAGACACTCAAGATTCACCATGGCCCAGATTAGGGGGAAGCCACCACCTTCCCCCTTATAGAATTCTCTATGCTTGGCCACGGGGCTTACACCCAAATGTCATTTTATCCCGGGATTCTTGACTTGGGAGTCCTGAAATTCCCGAAATTTGGACTTTCACAATTTTGCAGGCCCCTAACTTCTTGTGTAGACTTGTGATTGAGGTGAGGTCTAAATCAAAGTTGTAGCCCTTGTCAAGAGCCTTCCAACAGTATGTCACACGCCACCTGCACATAAGTAAATTAGGGTGATTCTAAACTTTTAGTGGTTGGGAGTCAAATTGGCAATTTGATTCCCGACCCTTCTTTTGGCCATAACTTATGTTTTAAATGGGTCATGCAAGCCCATTTTAAACATCTACGTTTCAAGAGATTTTAAATGGTATAAAGAACTTTTTAATTCAATGAGTTTTGACCCCTACAATCACCCTCTGAAAATTTGGAGGTCCATCAGGACTCCAACTCCCAAAATGGCAACCCATTTGGGAATGTGGGGGTTCATTCCCTCACACTTTCCTACATTCCTAGGAGCATGAAATATGATTCCCAAGCTTCACTCTTGGCTCACACCTTTACCTTGGTCGCAAACCCAAGGCTAGGGTTGCAACATCATGGTTTTTTGGAAGATCTAATGTTGTTTGTGATTAAAAGGCTGATGCCTATGAAGATTATTCAATCAATTTGGCTCCAAAGGTTAACACACATGTTATGTCTGTGGCTTGTGTACACACCCAAGAAGATTTTTGTTGAAAAGGTTTTATTGGGCTTGGTTAAAAAAATTGTGATTATTTATGTGTAACTTGGATTGGTTGATTGTTTATTAGCCACTTACAATTTTGATTTATGGATGTCAAAAGGAATGCGGGATGTTTTTGTTGTTGTGGTGAGTTTTATTTCAAGTGATTAGGAGGCGAAACGTGTCACCATTGGGTTATTTGAAGTTTTAAACACAAGTAGTGCAACTATGGTTCTTAAATTACATGAGCTATTAAATAAGTTTTCCTTAACCCAAAAAAATCTTGCTTTGTTAAGGATGAAGGGTCCAACTTATAAACATGTGCAAGTGCCTTGACTTCTATTATATCATGCAATAATTTAGGCGTGTTGGAACCATTTGATGGCACTTATTTTAGGCATGCACTTTCAAAGGTATGTGAATATGTTACTATAGATGAAAGAATGTGCATTGGTCAATGTTCTACATTTATAAAGGTAGTTCAATCTTCCATCCAAAAATGTATTATTTGGTCCAAAAAGTAAGGTAAGGGCAGGCAAGCATGGGACAAAGTTTGCATTGAGTTTAGATTATAACCTATAAACCTAAACTCGCCAATGAAAACAAATTAGGTTTTTTCTTTCTATTGTTTGACTATCTTTTTCTAAAATATTTTTTCATTTTTTGGTTTTATCTTTAATTAATTTCTATTTTTGTGATTTTGATTAGATATTTTTGGGTATATTGAGTTCATGAATGTGATTTTTTTTGTTTTAGTTGTTGTTGACAAATTTATGGGTCGAGTTTTATTCTTTCAAGATGCCCTAACTTTTTTAAATGGCATTACGCACTATATGTTATAGCCCATAGTCTATGACATTGTAATCTTGTGTACCATTTCCAAGAATATGGGATGTGTGTGAACATTTGGTGAAAGTTTTGTCCCCGACTGTCAATTGTTATGTTTTGGACCAAAGTTGAAAACATTGGTTATTATTGGATGCCTTACAGTTTACTATATTGACTTGTTAGGATATTCAAGAAGAACTAACATTCTTACCTATTCTTGATAACCTTGTGGAGGAGGATTTCTTTTAATGTGAATTAATGGAGCTCATGGTTCACATGACACGACAAATTCTAAAGGTTCTTCTACCTTTTATTTTCTTTCTACATGCATTTGATAAGAAAAAGGGTCATAATATGTTGGTTTTGATGTTTGATCCAAGGTGTAAGAACATGTGGTTGGTTACTGTATTTTTAGGTCTTGAAATTGTTATTGTTATTGTTGTTAACTATGATCAAAAGCTTTTGTTGTCTTTATTAACAAAAGGAACCAAGTTGTTGATGTGTGTTAGTGTTAAAGAAACTAAAGACCTGTAATATCAAGGCAATGTTGAAGATCTTTTTCAGACCACATCAACAAATGTAAACACTTAAAAGGACCTCGTGTCAAGAAAGTTTGTTGGATTCCCTTGGTATTCGGTTGATGTTGAAAACTACAAGTGTGTGTTATCTTAATGGCACAAAGAACAAATCAAATTTCAAACCCTTGTTATATTGGTGCAACATATACTTGGCATCTTAGCCAACCAAATAAAGACAAAACACATTCCATTGTTGTTAGAATTTTTACTACATTTCGAGGATGTCATCTTCAAATGAAGAATATGGAAAAATTGATATTTGTCCACAATTGGCCATGTGATTTTTGGTTGAAACCCATTGATGTTGCATTTGCATGTGAGGGAAAATATGATTTGATGGCAAAGCTAAAAGCTAACTTTTAAAACCAAGTCATCAATGAAAATTATTTGGACTTGGATGATTATTCTTAATTCCACATGTTTCCCATGTGGAGGTGGTTTGTTCATGTTTTGTGTTAGGTTGAAGATGATGAATGGAAACATTTGTCATGTGGAAGGTTCTAAGCAACTCTTTTATGATTCCATTCGACCTTGTGAATGCTCACAACTATCTGAAGTTTGTAGTGGCAATTGTGTCCTAAGTGTCTTTTGTTTTTATTTTTTTTCTTTTTGTGTCTTTAGTGTCCTAAGTGTCTTTTGTTTTTATTCTTTTTCTTTTTGTGTCTTCAGTGTCTTAAGTGTCTTTTGTCTTTGTGTCTAATGTCTACATGTTTGATGTATTTCTATTAAGTAAGAGTGTTGTGTTTTGTGTATTTCTATTAGGTAAGAGTGTTGTGTGTTGTGTCTTTTTGTCTTCAATGTTTATGTTTTCTATGTTTTTGTGTTTTTAGTTAATTAATTTTTGTGTTAATTGTGTTTTTAGTTAATCGATTTTTGTGTTAATTGTGTCTTTAGTTAATGTTTTTAATAGAAGTTATTGTTTGTGTTTTTAGTGTTTGAAATTTTTGTTTTCAAGGTTTTCAATATTTAATGTCTTTTTATAGTTATTTTGTGTGATGTTTTGTGTATGTTTGACGTGTATTTTTTTTTTAATGTTTCCAATCTTTAGTCTATGTATGTGTCAAATTGAAGGCCAGATGGAATGGAAAGGTTTAAATATTTGCCTAAGATTTAAAACCACCAAACATGACAAAAAAAAAAACCTTCACATTTTGATTCACATATTCTATAGGTTTTTGGGGTTAACCACTAGTTGGATTATAGTTTTTTTAGTTTCAATGGCAACCATGACAATTACCTCTTTGAGGTTTTATTTTACATTCTAATTTAAAACTATGTTAAACCCTGAAAGACCCAATAAACACCTAGCCTTGTAAGACATTGTTTAAGACTTGACATGTACATGTCTTCTAAAAGCCTTGATAAAAGAACTTGTTTCTATGCATAAAATAGTACCTTAGGGTATATGCATGGTATGGTGGCTCACTTTTGGGACAAAACAATGTTTTTTCCCTTGAGTTCCTTTCATTTGAATGCATATGGTGATTAATAAATTTTTAGATCTACTAATTAGGATTTGGATTTAGACTAACAATTTCATTATGAAGAGAACTATGTGATTATTTATTGATAAAAAATTCATTTGTTAATTGTAATGAACTTTTTAAGGTTGAAAAATATGGCTTGATCGTTTGACTAGAACATCACAAAATGAATTTTTTTATATTGATTCACATTCCAAATTTGATATTAGGACTCAATATATAATGTAATACGAGATGATAATCTCATATGAAAAATCTTTTCCTTGAAAACCTTAATCATTTAATAGTGACAGACTTTTGAATGGTTAAAATCTGACCATATTTTTATAAGTCCATATGAGTTGCAATTTTTGTTTGATTTTCAAATTTTTTTTGTTCCAATACAATTAGAGATTTGCATTTTGTTTCAAGGGACTTCACCAATTCCTTGTCAAATTTCTTGCATAATTGAAAACCATATTTTAGGTAGAAACAATATTTGCATTTTGTTGTGAGGGAATTTAATAAATTTCCCAAGTACATTATGGTCACAATATCCAAAAAAAAACTTATTTTTACCTCCAAGAGAATGGAGGTAAAAAATCATAGAAGGGAGTTGCATCCTTTGAAGGGACTTCAAGACCTTTTCCCCTTTTCAAAGTCTCCTAATTCAAAGGAAACCTTATTTTGACCTACTCGGTAATAGCAACAAAAAGTTAAAGAGGGAACTTGGATTTTGTTTGCGGGTATTTTAATAGTTTTCCCTGAATAAGTTCCATACGATGGGGAAAATTCTTCTTTCACTAAGTCCAAAAAGCAAACAAGGGATTCACAGAGGAAAAGACTAATTTTCCCATATGCTGAAAGAAACAAACAGGGGATTTTCATTTCCCCTCCAAGAACAAATGGGATTTATTACATTTCTCAAATTTTCTCCAAGGGGAACCTCCAAAGGGTTCTTGTGATTCATCATTTCCAGAGAGGAAAAAACATTGATGAGTTTACAGGTATTCACCACTTAACATTTGTAGCCAATTTCATGGCCATCCAAAACCAGTCAAAAACACTAAAAATAAAACACACTTGTCCACAAACCTTTATTTGACAACAAATATCATGTTCATCTGTTTTATTTGAAAGCTTCGATTAGCCATTGCTCCTGCAATAGTTCAATGAAGTTGATGGTTGAGAAACCAGCAGTTGTGAGCAGCTTCCTCCATTGTTCTTCCGTTCTTTCCATGCCACCATCACAATGGGCCATCATCAGCATATCAAATATTTGAGGCAGTCCACCACTTGGTTGCAGTACACAGTCATGAATCAACACTTTCCCTTTCTCAGGAAGCGCTTTCTGACAGTTATTCAAAATTTTGAGGCAGTTTTCATCACTCCAGTCATGCATAATACGCTGCAAAAGCACACAATACAAACAACCATCTCAACGTCCACAACCACTCAAAATGTTGGGAACAAACACTATAAAAAGTCTCTTTTATTCTTGTTAATTATGAAAAATATTGTAACACCAATTAGTCTATATCTGCATCAAAACATGACATAATTGTAAAAAAATATTGCAACACTAATTATTCTAGATCCACATCAAAAGATGACATGACATATCAATGTACCATTTCCACGTCCCACATATAAAGTTCCAATCTCAGGCTCCAATATGTACTAATGGAGATAAAAAACTGACTGCCATGTCAAGACCCAAACTAGGATTACTGAAAGTACTTCTGGGATCTAGAGAGGTTGAATATCTGGACTAATTACAGAAAGTTTAGTTCTCGGCACCAATCATAGACCTTCTTGGATTTTATGACCTTAGGGGTGTAGAGCTGGAACCTTCAGTGGATGGATCTCAGCAATGAAAACTTTTAACTTGAGAGTAAACACAAAACTAAAGATTTTCACAGCAGCAAGCAATATACAACATCCCCAGGAAAGAAATTTCCTTTCATTGGAATTTTGACTTCTGCAAAATGAATTTTTTCCATCTTACCTTCATGAAGATTGCATCACCACTTGGTACACTTTCAAACATGCTTCCAGCAACATGCTCAATTCCTGATCACACAAAGCCTGTGTACCTTAGTTGAAGAGCTCACATAGTTATCTAACTGCCCATTCAATGAGTACATTTCTTCATCTATTCTTGTTGAAATATTGTGACTCAGAAATCATCACTTTCTTTTGCTGTAAGATGCACAAAAGGAATCTCTGTTACCAGGTATGGTGGGTGCATCAGTAATGACATGAGGAAGATCATAGTTGATCCCATGAATGTGGGGATAAGAGGAAATGATGGATTCAAGGGTTTTCCCAGTGCCACCACCCACGTCCACAAGAGTTTTGATGTCTTTGAACCCTTCATATTCCCTCACAAGTACAGACAAGTCAATTGTAGTAGCTGATGCCATACAAGCGTTAAAACACTTGTTCAGTTCAGGATTGTCGTTCAAACACGTCCAAATTCCCTGATTAATCCCAAAAAAGCAACCATGAGGAGCATGTCTCATACCCATTACAAAGTTGCACATAACTGACACAATCAAAACAAGTGTTGTGCCGGGGTACCCCTATGGCGGGTAAGAATTCCCATTATGAACTGGATCCAAACCGGGACTGATTCAGAACCAGAACCTGCGGCGAATGGTTGCAGGTTGCAAGGTGAGAAATCCCCAAGGGTTTACACTTGCCAGAGCACATTCCACAGAAAATCCTAAGTCAATTTTTTGTACAAAAAATGACAAACAGCTGTTACAGTGCTAAATTGCTTGGCATAAAAACACATCCGAGCAGGGAATGCCGGCATGAAGATTACAATGTATGGTTAGCACTGAAGAGACATAGCTGCATTACTTTTCCATGTGCAGATTGCCAGGCGTTTTCACCGTACAGAACGTAGCGGTGAAGCTGTTGCCAAGGAGCAAGCGCTGCTGGGTCAGTCTGAAATAGCACCACAGGTGCCTGGTTATGGGGGTTGTTCTCTGTTACTAGTAGCTTGGAAACTGGTGTCAATCCGTACTGCATCTCCGACATCTCCGCTTTGGTGCATCTGAAGAGCTGCCAATTGACTAAAGCCGTTAAAACACGTTGCAGACCAAACTCGTTGACACAGTCGCTCTTCAACTGTGCAGCTATTTGCTTCACGGTGAGAGTTTCATCTGGACCTGCTCTGGCAATGATATCTGGAAGTCCAAGCACAACAGCTGCCCTCAACACAAATGAACCTGCAAACCCCAACAGCAGAGGATACAACACTGCTCGACTTGCCGTCAACTCTTCCACATCAGCGACTGGCTGCGCCTGCGTCTTCGACCCATTTGCTTCTGCCATATCCGCTTACAAACCTACGATTATACTCGAGATCAGAAATCAGATCCCCCAGAGCAAACAAAACCGAAATCTTCCAGATCAGTCGGATCAAACTGGGCCCCAAAAAAAAGACGTGAGCTGAACTCCAAAAAAACTCTGAAAAATCCTAAGAAACTACACACTCAAATCGACCACATGATGCGACTCCGGAGAGAGAGAGAGAGGTGCGAGGGTATACCTGGAGCGAAGATCTATGCTGGTGAAGATGAGATTTTGAAGAGAGAAAAGTGTGGTAAGCTTCACTCATTTGTACCCAACGAGGTTTGAGATCAATGGCTGTTGCTTGCGCGCATCGTCCCCAGAAACTTGCGTTCTCGGTTCCAAAATATTAATATATTTTTAAATTGATTTGTTTTGAAAGAAAGATAATTAATTAATTAACAAACATTATTGGGAATCCATGATCAAATAAATTGTCCATGAAATCATTTCTTGATTTTAAATTTTTTTAATTTTTTGGGTGCCCCTCATTGTTCCAAAAATTATTTATTTTTTGGGGGGGGTTTTTCTGTGACCAAGTGCAAGGGATATTACATGTACACCTACAAATAGGCATATTTTTCTCTCACCCATTAAAGCATTCATAGAAACTTCCTAATGTATTTGGAACTTGGCAACTTATATTTATGAATATCTTTTTTACAAAAGAGAAAGAATATTATGCTTTTACTCATCAAGAATCGGATGGAATTTGCTTACATTAGTAGAAAAACATGATTTTTCAAACTATTCAAGTTAATTAATTGGTTTTTTTCTATTGAAATGTGTATTTTGACTAGAGATTCATCATATGAATGGCACTAGAAGGAAAACCCTTTTTTCAACCAAGCCATTTTCAACTACATGTCATTTCCAACTAAATTCCAACTACAATTTTTTATTTGATTTTCTTAAAAATAGGAGTTACCAATTAGTTAAGCTATTGACTAAGATGGTTAGAAGTTGGAAAATGTCTTCAACTTGGGGACCACCTTGCCTAATTGGGGTAGCATTGTCAACTTTCAAAGTTGATTTTCAATTGAAGGTTAACGCAAGTTTGATGTCATCAAGTGTTATTCTTTCAATTGGGAGATGTCACAACTCCACAAGTTGGGCATGCAACGACTATTTCAATTGAACTTCATTTATAGTTGAACGACATATTAGGATAGTAGATAGACGAAGTGCAGTTTGTGTTTCAAATGTCAATCTATGGGGACTATAGATAAAGTTTTGACCAATTGAAATATTGTGAAGATCAAGTGAACTCCAAGTGTGAAATTGCAAGTTCCATATTTGGATGGTTATTTGATAATCACCTATTGACACAGTCTAAGGAGAAATTTTTGAAAATTAATCTCATTATATAATCTTTAGGGGAGCCTACCAAAGAAGTTGCCCATATTTAATGCCAAATTTCTCAATTTTTAAGTTTTGTATTGCCAAAGTGAATTTTGAAAAATAAAATAATTGTTTGGCACTTGAATGCCAAACTTGGTACTCCTATAGATGATCACTTAAAATTCAATATCTCGTTGATTTTAAGTGCAAAACTTATGAAATAAATTGCATTAAATTCTAATTTCTAATATCTTTCCAACATTATCAAGAACACATTACAATCCTTCTGAATTTTTCATTTTTGATGTAATTAATTCAATTTTCTTTTTATTGTAAAATTATTTAATGTTTTAGAAAATAGATAATCTACCTAGATAATAACATGGTCATTCAAATATAGGTTATTAAAATTTTGAAGTTTAATACAATGTAGGTGATGCTATGCTTCAATACAATCTAATAGGTTAATAGAAAGCTTGGTATTGAACCTAGGTATATGCAAGCTTCACTTATACATCACAAACATAGCATCTCATGATTTAATAATGGAAATTGTGAAAATATCATTCATTAATAATTGGTATGTTTTGTGCACCAATATTGTGCATTGAAAACACATTTGATGCACAAATTTATAAGAAGATGCAAAATTCATGTGACATTCGTTCATTTATAGGTTCAAACTTCATTTGCCAACACAATCATCTATGCATCAAATATGTTTTTAAAGCATAATATTTGTGTGTAAAATTTATGAACCTATGAATGAACGAACTTTGCACAATTTTCATTATTAATTTATCACATGCCAAATTTGTGATATAAAGTTTGCATAAGTTTAGGTTTAGGTAAGGTGCCATGTGGCCTAATCTCCACTTAGTTTAGATGCCATGTCACTTAAATCTTGGCCTAATTTAGGTGTCTATTGGCCTATGTTTAAACCTACATACCTATATGGCACACATATATGTCATAGGTCTAGGATTGGCTAATTAGGTGTCACAAGGCATGGCCTAGGTCTAGGTGCCATGTGAGCTAGTAGGCCTAGGTGCCTCATGGCTTAGCTTTAAACCTACTTTAGATGCCACATAAAACATTTAATTAACTATAGGTGGTCAACCCTAATTTAGCCAAGTTTAAGCACTATGTATGTTACAATAATTAGGCTAAATAGTAATTATTGACTTAAGTTAAGATCATATTACAATATAATTAAATGTATTGACTATTATAATTTTAAACATGTAATTAGCCTCTATCCTAAATCTAACTACAATAATGATAATAATAATGTTATTATTAATGCATATATCAGTTTCAATCTTTATGATTAATCTTCTATTATTATTATAAATTAACAAATATATAATAATAAATTATATTATTATTATCATTATTATTTCCTATATTAGTTTTTTTTACCTACAATATTAATAGGTAGATTAAATTAGTCATTAGAAATAATAGTTGACTTAATAGTTAGTAATTCATGGGTATTAGGTACCTAGAACCACCCAACATTGAACACAAGCCTACCATTAAAAAAATTAAAATTTTTTTTCACTTTTTAACCAAATTGAACAATTTTTATGTCATTGGAAACATAATTGGATGATTACAAATGTTCTTTGAAAGCCAAAAACAAAGGAGCAAAGAAGAAAATACAAGAAGAAGACAATGACAAGTGATATTTTGTTTCAAAAGTTTTGAAGAAAAAACTTTAAACCTTCTAGGTGCAAGCATGGTTAAATAGAAAAATAAAATAAAATAGAGGTGAACTTGTAATGCTTATTTTTCTCATTAGAAATGGAGTTAAAAGTAGGCACTAATAGTTGGATATGTTAGATCCAATTATATAAGTTTTTAGAATACATATATGCCCGGGGGCGGGGGACACTAGTAAGAAAAAAAAAATACATGAGTAAAAAATAGGACAATATGTCAGGTAAAAAATAAGTTAATTAGTTAAAAAATAGGGTACAATTTATTCAAATAATCAATTTTATTATAATATAGGGTAGCTTTAATATGTATATATTTGAAAATTAGATAATAATAGGGTGATACAAAATAGGTTGGACAATTATCTAATACCCCCCTTAAAATGGTCATTTGACGCATGTAGATTTCAAACTTTACACTAGGCGTTCCTCTCGCCCCCCACCCAATGCATATATGGCTAGTAGTTTATGAAGAAAAATATTAATGAATATTATTATTTGCGTTATTTTTACTTTGACTTTACTTTAAATTTCCCCTTCAAAGACCTATTTTGTAGACAAGCAGATGAAAATAGGTATAACATACAAAACTTAAAAAGAAAATATATAGGGCCCATCATATACATATGGTACACACTAATATAGCCTTAGATTGTTGATGGAATTGTTGGTTTAAGATTCAAGTACATTTGAAATGCAAAATAGTGCCTCCATTCACACTTTTTTTTGGACTACTTTCTAGAATGTAATCAAGGAAAATGAATATGTTTTGGGATATTGATCACATAGTAGAAGGCCTTGCATAAATTTTTTTTGGAAATTTTGAGTTTTGTGTTTTAAATGAATAGAAAATTTTGCAAATAGATAAAGTAGAATACAAAGTTCACAAGTAGTGAAAAATCAATGTAAGTCATTGTCTATATATGAAAACTTTTGGGCTGGCGGGGTGAAGCAACCCCTAAATCCGTCCTGTCATCCATCCATGGATGAAGCTTCCTCTGAAGCCAGACGGACAGTGGCCACGGCAGTAGCTAAAAAAAGGTAGTCTTGGTACATAGTTATGGGCCTCAAAATAATGACAAAGTCAAAGAACCGGCCAACGAAGTGGCAGTTCTTCCACGAAAACCATCAGCTCGGCAAGGTTGTTGAAAT
>Ga0209208_10005071_pt1 | contig 18450 bp, 13 predicted proteins | sample S1TSphfallax_3_FD_187694 | JGI IMG/M metagenome (GOLD analysis project Ga0209208, IMG submission 187694) | Host-associated microbial communities from peat moss isolated from Minnesota, USA - S1T2_Fd - Sphagnum fallax MG (SPAdes) (version 2) | ecosystem: Host-associated > Plants > Peat moss >... | reverse complement strand
GGCATCCGTGCGTCGCTGCGCCGCCATTTGACCAGCCACTCCTCGCCCAGCAATTCATGGCCGTGCGCGGCGGCCGCGGCCCGCGGCGACAGCGCGATCGTGGTCTCCGCCTTGGGGCCGGTCGCGGCTCCCTTGGCCACGTGGAAGCCGGCCGCCAGCATCGCCGCTCGCACGCTCGTCGAATAAGTATAAGTGAACAGTTCGGTCGCCGACGTCGCGCAAATCGCGGCGAGTTCGCGAAACGCCGCAAGCGACCACAGGCCGCTGTCCGTCTTGAACGAAAACGGATCGAAATAGATGATGTCGGGTGGCGGAGCGGAGAACTTCAAGCTGGCGAAATCCCCCGCCAGCAGCCGCCACTCGATCGCCCCGGATCGACTGCGCCATCGATGCTCGGTCAGGAGGCGGTGCGGCGCGGCATGGCGCAGATACGGAAACAGATGAACGTGCCCCAGGGCGAGCCGCAGGGAATCGAGATCGTTCTCGAAGCTCACCAACGACAGGGGGCGCGCGATCGCCGTCGATTGCTCTGGCGCCAGGCTTTCGGCGGCCGCGATCGTCGCCATCGCATTGGCGGCGGCCCCGAGACCCACGTCCCAGATGACCAGGGGGGCCGGCTCGGCGCCGCGGAGGCGCTCCACGACGCGCGCGGGTGCGACGTACAGGGATCGGGCCTCCTCCTGGGGATCATCGACGGGGTGCATGGTCTCGCCCGACTGCGTATCGCGAATGTGTCCGACGCCGCCCCGCGCCACGACTTCGTAGCGTCCACGGCGCAGCGCGAGCTTGCGCCGCTGGGCCTTGGTGACGTGGGTGACGGCGGGCCCGTAACTGTCGCGCGCATCCAGCAGCTCCCGCTGTTCGCGGTAGAACTCGAGCCAGGTGCCGGCAAGAATGTGCGCGCGCATGCGACGCATCAGGTGCTGATAAAAGTGAATGTTGTGCAGACCCAGCAGCTGCCAGCCCTGCGTCTCGTGCACGCGCTGCAAGTGCCAGAGATAAGCAATCGAGTAGGTCTTGCAGGTGTAGCATGCACAAGCCGGGTCGATCGGCGCGTCCATGCCGCGATACGCGGCGCGCCGCAGATCGCGGCGCCCCAGGCTCGTGAAGGCGACGCCCTGCTTGGCGAGGGCGGTCGGCAGGATGCAGTCGAACATGTCGACGCCGCGATGCACCGCCTCGAGCAGATCCCGCGTGGTGCCGACACCCATCAAATAGCGCGGGCGGTCGGGGGGCAGGCAATCCGTGACGATGGCGGTGCAGTCCTCGCGTTCCGCCGCGGTCTCGCCGACGGCGAGTCCGCCGATCGCGAATCCGTCGAAGGGCAGGTCCGTGATCACGCGCGCGCTCAGGGCGCGCAGGTCGGCGTAGCTCGCGCCCTGAACGATGCCGAACAGCGCCTGCGCCGAGTCCCCGCGGGCGTCGAGGCAGCGCTGCGCCCAGCGATGGGTCAGTTCCATCGCGGCCTTCGCGACCGAGTGTTCGACGGTCGATGGAACACACTGGTCGAGGACCATCATGATGTCCGCGCCGATGGACTTTTGCGCGGCGATGCTGAGTTCCGGGCTGAGCTGCACGGTCTGGTTGTCGACGTAGCTGCGAAATTCCGCGCCCTCCTCGCGCATCGTCCGACTGCCGGGCAGCGAGAAGATCTGGAAGCCGCCGGAATCGGTCAGCACCGAGCGCGGCCAGTTCATGAAGCCGTGGATGCCGCCGAATTTCTCGAAGATCTCGAGTCCCGGGCGCAGCAGCAGGTGGTAGGTGTTGGCGAGCAGCACCTGCACGCCGCTCTCGAGCAGATCCTCGCGTCGCTGCGCGCGCACGGCCGCGTGGGTGCCGACCGGCATGAAGGTCGGCGTCAGTACCTCGTTATGGGACGTGCGCAGCCGGGCGGCCCGCGCCCGGGAACCGGGCGCGGTCGCCTCGAGGCGAAAGTCCAAGCCCGGTCGGCCGCTCAGGCAGCGGCCGACAAGGGCGAACGGATCAGATAGTCGAAGGCGCTCAGCGAGGCCTTCGCGCCCTCGCCGACCGCGATGACGATCTGCTTGTAGGGCACGGTCGTGCAGTCGCCCGCGGCGAACACGCCGGGCACCGAGGTTTGACCTCGGGCGTCGACTTCCACCTCGCCGCGCGGGCTCAGCTTCACGGCGCCCTTCAACCAGTCGGTGTTGGGCACGAGGCCGATCTGCACGAACACCCCCGCGAGCTCGACGGTGCGCAGCGTGCCCGAAACCCGGTCTTTATAGACCAGCCCGTTGACGCGCTGGCCGTCGCCGAGAACCTCCGTGGTCTGCGCGCTGGTGATGACCGTGATGTTCGGCAGGCTGTGCAGCTTGCGCGTGAGGACCGCATCCGCCCGCAGTTGCGCGTCGTACTCGATCAGCGTGACGTGACTCACGATGCCGGCGAGGTCGATCGCCGCCTCGACGCCCGAGTTGCCGCCGCCGATCACGGCCACGTGCTTGTTCTTGAACAGAGGACCGTCACAGTGCGGGCAGTAGGCCACACCGCGATTGCGGTACTCGCGCTCGCCCGGCACGTTGATCTCGCGCCATCGCGCGCCCGTGGCGACCACGACCGAACGGGCCTTCAGGGAGGCGCCGCTGGCGAACCGGACTTCGATGAGATCGCCCGGGATCAAGGCCTCGGCACGCTGCAGATTCATGATGTCGACGTCGTAGTTTTGCACGTGCTGTTCGAGTCCCGAGGCGAGACGGGGCCCGTCGGTCTCCTTGACCGAGATGAAATTCTCGACGCCGACCGTGTCCAGCAGCTGACCGCCGAAGCGTTCGGCCGCGATCCCGGTGCGGATGCCTTTGCGGGCGGCATAGATCGCCGCGGCCGCGCCGGCGGGACCGCCGCCGACGACCAGCACGTCGAAGGGCTTCTTCGCGCTGAGTTTCGCGACCTGACGCTCGCCGGCCGTCGCGTCCAGCTTGGCGACGATTTCCTCGAGTTCCAGCCGTCCCTGACCGAAGGGCTTGCCGTTGAGAAACACCGTCGGCACGGCCATCACCTGGCGCTGCTCGACTTCCGCCTGGAAGAGCGATCCGTCGATCATCGTATGGCGCACCTTCGGATTGATCACGGCCATCAGGTTGAGCGCCTGCACGACGTCCGGGCAGAGCTGGCAGCTCAGGGAGATGAAGGTCTCGAACTTGAAATCGCCCTCGAGGCCGCGGATCTGCTCGAGCAGGGCCGCGTCGGCCTTCGGCGGATAGCCCCCGACCTGCAGCAGCGCAAGCACGAGGGACGTGAATTCGTGGCCCATCGGAATGCCGGCGAAGCGCACGCGCGAATCGCCGCCGGGTTCGCGGATCACGAACGAGGGCTTCAATTCGGCATCGCCATGGACGACATCGACGGTGACCAGCGGGGACAGCGCGGCGATATCGGCGAGCAGTTCGAGCATTTCCCGCGAGCTGTCGCCGGTGTCGGCGGACGCGACGATTTCGATCGGCCGCGTGAGCCTCTCCAGATAGCCTTTGAGCTGCGTCTGCATGTTGGTATCGAGCATGGTGTCACCCCAAAAAATAGTCGATTCAGGAAAACGAGGCTGCCGCACCCGGCAGCCTCGGGGTCAGCCGATCAGATCTTGCCGACCAGATCGAGCGACGGCGCCAAGGTCTTGGCACCCGGAGTCCACTTCGCCGGGCAAACCTCACCCGGATGCGAGGCGACGTACTGCGCGGCCTGGACCTTGCGCAGCAGTTCCTTCGCGTCGCGGCCGATGCCATTGTCGTGCACTTCGATGATCTTGATGTGGCCGTTCGGATCGATCACGAAGGTGCCGCGGTAGGCGAGGCCTTCCTCTTCGATCAACACCTCGAACGCGCGCGACAGGGCGAGGGTCGGGTCGCCGACCAGAGGGTACTGCACCTTCTTGATCGTGTCGGACGTGTCGTGCCAGGCTTTGTGCGTGAAATGGGTGTCGGTCGAGATGCCGTAGATTTCGACGCCCAGCTTCTTGAACTCCGGGTACACGTCGGCGAGATCGCCGAGTTCCGTCGGGCAGACGAAAGTGAAGTCGGCCGGGTAGAACACGAACACCGACCACTTGCCTTTGAGATCTTCGTTGCTGACCGGAACGAATTTGCCGTTGTGGTATGCGGTAGCCTTGAACGGTTTGACTTCTGTATTGATGAGAGACATGGACTTTCCTCGAGCAGGGTTGGAACGAGGACGAATCATACCCCTCCTGGCGCATCGTTGAAATGCATAGTTATGATCATTTCGATAGATGTAGTCTATTATGGCGAGCGTCCGGCGCGCGCCGACAGGGCGCCTCGAGCCCGGGGAATGTTGCGCCGCTCCCGGGCGGGCGTTCGCTCGTTCTGGCCCCTGTGCTACCGTGGCCGGCGGCTACGGCAACGCGACAAAACGAGGCGAAGATGCGAGGAATTCAGCGGTTCGTGAAACTCTCGGTGGGATCGGCCGGCGCCCTGGCGGTCATGAGTACCTTTGCCATGAGCGGCGCGAGCGCGACTCCCACCCCGCCGGACGGACAGGGTTCGGTGGCGCCGGCAGCCGTGCGCCGGCCGCTGCGAGCCGAGGATTTCTACCGTAGCGCGCAACTCAGTGAACCCGAGATCTCTCCCGACGGCGCCTGGGTCGCCTACGTCCTGACCCAGAACGACCGAGACACCGACGAGCCGCGCTCGGCGGTCTGGATGGTCAGCTGGGACGGCAAGCAGCGCCTGGCGCTGACGAACCCCGCGAACGGCATCCACGCGCCGCGTTGGAGTCCGGACGGACGCTATCTGAGCTTCCTGAGCGCGGCGACCGGGTCGAGCGCGACGGGCGACGCGCTGATGCTGCTCGACCGGCGCGGCGGCGACGCACGCGAGGTCTATGACAGCAAGGGAGCGGTGGGTGACTATCGCTGGTCTCCCGATGGGACCCGGATCGTGCTGTCGGTCAAAGCCGAGAACGACGAGGGGAAGGCGCCACGGCCGATCGTCATCGATGATCTGCATTTCAAACAGGATGAGGACGGCTATCTCGGCGTCGGCGGTGGCGCACATTTGTGGCTGTTCGATCTGGTCGCGCAAAAGGCCGTGGCCTTGACCAACGAGAAGGCGAGCGACGACGAACTGCCGGTCTGGTCGCCGGACGGAACGCAGATCGCCTTCGTGCGCACCCAGGCACCGGGCGTCGACGTCGATGCCCGCGAGGACATCGACCTCATCGATGTCCCGCCTGCAACGACCGACGGGCAGTTGGCCGGTTCGCCCGGCACGCCGCGACGGCTCGCCCGGCCGTTCGCGCCCAATACGCAGCGTCTCGCCTGGAGTCCGGACGGCAAGTCGCTGGCGTATCTGCAAGGTCTTGCCCCCCGGTTCAACGCGTACATGCAGGACCGGCTCGCGCTGATCGGCACGGCCGGCCCCGCGGGCACCGGCGCCGAGCCGCGCGCGCTCAGCGACCCGCTCGATCGGGCGGTCATGTCCTATGTGTTCACGGCCGATTCGCAGTCCGTGATCGCCGCGATCGAGGATGACGGCAGCATCTACCCCGTGCGCATTTCACTGGCCGACGGCAGCACCGAGCGACTCGTGCCCGGCGCTTTCGTCGTGTCGGATCTCAGCACGTCGGCCGGTCATACCGCCCTGCTCTATTCCAACGACACGGCGGCGGCCGAAGTCTTTGCGCTCGAGGGCGGTACGCTGCGCAAACTCACCGATCACAACGACGCCTTGTTCGCCGAGGTGAAGCTCGGCGCCGTTCGCGATCTGCGTTTCCGGAGCAAGGACGGTACCGACATCCATGGCTTCGCGGTCTTGCCGCCGGATTACCTGCCCGGCCACCGCTATCCGACGATCCTCTGGATCCACGGCGGTCCCAATGGCCAGGATGACCACTCGGTCGATTTCGATGCCTACAACTTCCGTCGCCAGATGCTGGCGGCCCCCGGCTACGTCGTTTTGGGAGTCAATTACCGCGGCAGCAGCGGCCGGGGCCTCCGCTACGCCGAGGCCATACTCGCCGACTGGGGTCACAAGGAGGTCGAAGACCTGCTCGCCGGCGTCGATGCGGCGGTGGCGCAAGGCTGGGCCGACCCCGCCCACTTGGGCATCGGCGGCTGGAGCTATGGCGGGATCCTCACCGATTACACGATCGCGAGCGATCGGCGCTTCAAGGCCGCGGCCAGCGGCGCGGGCAGCGCCAATCAACTGTCGATGTACGGCGCGGATCAATACATCCTCCAGTACAACGCCGAGCTCGGGCCACCCTGGGCCAACACGGCGCTGTGGCTCAAGGTCTCCTATCCGTTCTTTCATGCCGACCGCATTCACACGCCGACGCTGTTCATGGGCGGCACCAAGGACTTCAACGTCCCGGTCGCCGGCGGTGAGCAGATGTACGAGGCGCTGCGCACGCTCGGCGTACCGGCCGAACTCGTGGTCTACCCCGGCGAATTCCATGGCTTCAAACGCCCGAGTTTCCTCGTCGATCGCGCGCAGCGCGTGACCGCCTGGTTCGACCGGTATTTGCGCGCCGACTGAGCATGCGCTCCCTCGAGCAATTCGCCGCCGACAAGCTGGCCACGCTGAGCGCCCGCGCGCTCGCGCGCTCGTTGTCGCCGACGGATCGTCGCAACGGACCGCGGGTGCTGCGCGACGGCCGCGAGTTGCTGTCGTTCTCCTGCAATGATTATCTCAACCTCTCGACTCATCCCGATATCATCGCGGCGGCCATGAGCGCGACCGAACGCTACGGCGTCGGCGCCGGCGGTTCGCGCGCCGTCACCGGCAACCACCCGCTTTACGCCGAACTCGAAGCCGCGCTCGCCGCGCGCAAGGGCACGGCCGCGGCCTTGGTGTTCGGCTCCGGGTACCTTGCGAACAGCGGCCTGATCCCCGCCTTGCTCGGCGAGGACGACGTCTTACTCGTCGACGAACTCGCCCACGCCTGCCTCTGGGCCGGGGCGAAACTCTCCTCGGCGCGCGTCCTCAGGTTCGCACACAACGACGTCGAGGCGCTCGGGGCCCTGCTCGCCGCGGAGCGCCACCGGCACGGCAGAGCGATGATCGCCACCGAAACCGTGTTCTCGATGGATGGCGACCGTGCGCCGATCGCCGCGATCGCGGAGCTGGCGGAACGCCACGACGCCTGGACGCTGACCGACGATGCCCATGGGCTCGGCGTCGTCGCCCCCGACCCCGCGATGGCCCGCGTCCCGCTGCAGATGGGCACGCTCTCGAAGGCGGTCGGCGCGTACGGCGGATATCTCGCCGCGAGTGCCGCCGTGATCGACCTGATCCGTCACCGTGCGCGCAGCTGGGTCTACACGACGGGCCTGCCGCCCGCGACGATCGCGGCCGCAACCGCGGCGCTCGCATTCATCGACGCCAATCCCGATTATTGCACGCGCCCGCTCGCGCATGCGCGACGCTTCACGCGTCTGCTGGGCTTGCCCGAAGCGGCGAGCCCGATCGTGCCCTTGATCCTGGGGCCTGCGGCCGCGGCGCTGGCCTTGTCGCAAAAGCTCGCCGAGGACGGACTGCTGGTCACGGCGATCCGACCTCCGACCGTACCGGAGGGCACCGCTCGGTTGCGCATGACATTTTGCGCGGCCCATACGAACGGGGACGTGAATCGCCTGGCCGAGTCGCTCGCCCGGCACCGTTCTTAAGGTTGCGCACCCGGTGCGGCTGGGGCCGCCGCCGCCGCCGGCGCGGCAGTGTCGGCCGTCGTCACCGTCGCCGTCCCCGCCTCCGCAGCGGGCACTGCGGCGGTCGGCACCAGTCCATCGGCAGCCGGGTTGCCGGACAAGGGAGCATCGGTCGAGAGCGCCGCATCTTCGGCACGTCGAGTCATGACGATGATGCTGATGCGACGGTTGATCGGATTGAGCGGCTCGTCCTTGACGAACAGGACGGAAGAGGCGAGACCCACGACGCGTGCAATCTTGCTTTCGTCCAGGCCGCCGGCGATGAGTGCGCGGCGGGCCGCGTTCGCGCGATCCGCCGACAGTTCCCAGTTCGAGTAGAACTTGGTGGTCCCCGGATAGGGTTTGGCATCCGTGTGTCCCGACACACTGATGCGGTTGGGAACTCCGTTCAGATACTTGGCCACCTCCCCGAGAATTTGCGTCGTGTAGTCCTTGAGGGCGGAGCTGCCCGTGTCGAACATCGGACGGTTTTGCTTGTCGACGATTTGGATGCGCAGGCCTTCCGGCGTGATGTCGAGCAACAGCTGGTCCTTGAAGGGCTCCAGGGCCTGTCCCAGGGAAACCGCCTTCTTGAGCTCCTCCAACAAGGATTCGAGCTGCTCCCTCTCCTTCCGCTCCTTCTCCTTCGCCTCGGCCGTCGACGGGCGGTCGGCGACGACGTCGGGCTGCGGGGCCGGCTTATGGGGATCGATCACGACCTTCGGAGCGTCCATTCCGCCACCCAGCTTGATCACGCTGGTGCTGGCACCCCCGGGACCGGCCTGTCCCGGAGCGGCTTTGACGCTGTGCCCCTCCTCCATGCTCGGGTTGTTGAAGTACTTGAACATGGCCGAGCGTTGCTCCTTGTTCAGCGACGCGACGAGCCACATGACCATGAAGAACGCCATCATCGCGGTGACGAAATCCGCGTAGGCCACCTTCCAGGCACCGCCATGGTGCCCGGCGGCATTCTTCTTTTTCTTGACGACGATGATCGGGCGGACGGTATCTTCAGACATGGTTGAAGGCCCTTCAGCCCTTCTTTTCGCGAAGCTGCTTTTCCAGATCCTTGAAGTTCGGGCGCACGGAGCTGAACAACAATTTACGCGCGAACTCGATCGCGATCGTGGGTGGATAGCCGCGCACGCTCGCCACCAGCGCCATCTTCACCACCTCGAACGCCTTGCCCTCCTCGTGCGCCTTGGCCTCCATCGCCGCCGCGATCGGTCCGACGAATCCATACGCGACGAGGATGCCGAGGAAGGTTCCCACCAGTGCCGCACCGACGTGTTCGCCGATCTCGGCGGTGCTGGCTCCTTCGATGCTCGCCATGGTGGTGACGATGCCCAGCACCGCCGCGACGATGCCGAAGCCCGGAAGCGCGTCGGCGACCTTTTGCACCGCGTGAGCCGGTTCGACGGCCTCGTGATGATGCGTCTCCAGCTCGTATTCGAGCAGGCTCTCCAATTCGTGCGGATCCAGGCTCGAGCCCGAGATCAGTCGCAGGCAGTCCGTCAGGAATTCCATCATGTGGTGATCCGCCATCACCACCGGGTACTTCTTGAAGATGGCGCTCTTGGCCGGTTCCTCGATGTGCTGCTCGATGGCCAGCAAGCCGTCCTTGCGCACCAGGGCGAGGATGTCGTAGACGAGTTTCAGCAGCTGGATGTATTCCGCACGTCCATAGCGCACGCCCTTGACGAGCCCGATGGCGCCACTGAAGGCGGCCTTGACGACTTTGAGCGGACTGCTGATCAGGAAGGCGCCGATCGCAGCGCCGAGAATGATGACGACTTCGAGCGGATGCCAGAGCAGGAGCAGACTGCTGCCGGTTGCCAGATAGCCGCCCATGACGCTTCCCAAGACGACCACAGTACCGATGATTGCGAGCACTCAGTTCCCCACGATAGAGCCATACAAAGGGCGGCACTCAGCCTCCCCTGAACCGGGCGGGGGTGGATGCGTGTTGTAATGAGTGTCGTCGCGCGCGGCGAAACCTGAAACCCATATGCCGAGGTAGCCGGCGCCGATGCCGCGAACCGCGACGTAGCGCACAGTTGCGGCGTCAGCCGGCCGCGATGCGGGAAAATCTCCGCCAGCGGTGGCGCGCGGTGCCCCGCGCGCTTCGCTCAATTCGATGCGGTCGTGAGCAAGGCCATTTCCGCCCGATAGCTCGCGATCCCGGGCGCCTGGAATCCGGCGATCTTCGCCCGGTCGTCCCAGCGGCGCAGGCGCAGGGCGTCGGCATGAAACGGTTCGCGTTCGAAGGCGGCGGCTTCGGTGGGGTTCATGGGACCGCCCTGCAGCGCCAGGGTCTGCACGGAAGCCGGGCTCAATTGAGCGCCGTAAGCCGGCTCGGCCGCGCACAAATACCGTTTCGCCGCGACGTGCAGCCGAACCGGATCGGCGACGGCGGGCCCGAACCGTGCGCCGATCCAACGGCCCCCGAGGTCCTCGTGGCGCCGGTCGGTCCGCCATTGCCGAAGATCCTCGGGCATGGCCCGGAGCAGGTGCCCGATGTCATGCAGCAAGGCAGCGAGGACCAATGCCGGGGGCGCTCCCTCCTCGCGCGCGAAATACGCCGCCTGCGCCGCGTGTTCACTGACCGAAATGGGTTCCCCGACGTAGGCCTCGCCGCCGCGACGGGAATAAATCTGCAGGATCTCGTCGACGACGCTCATGCGACGGTCGTCTTCCTCAGCTCGCGAGCAACTTCTTGATACGCGCCGCGGACAAGAGCCCCCGCAATACGGGCTTCCCCTTCGCGTCGGTTTCGACGACCGGAAGGTGGGAGACGCCCGCTTCGGCAAACAGATGGGCGACCGCGGCAACCGTATGGCGCTCGAGATCCTCGTAGTGGACGACGGCCCAGTCACCGATGCGTTGCATCAAGTCGCGCACGAGGACCTGGCTGCGTGGCGTATGCACGGCGAGCAGCGGTTTTTCGCTCGTGATGTCATAGGCGGTGATCAGGCCCACGACCATGTGCCGCTCCTCGTCGATCGCGAAGGCGGAGCGCACGCCGGCGTGGCGCATGTGCACGAGCGCCGCGTCGATCGGCACGGTTTCCGCGATCGTCACGGAAGCGCGCTCGCGAAAATCGGTCATGACGGTGATGGCCGGTGCCGAGGGCTCGGCATGCCAGGGCTCGGTGCCCGGAACGTTCAAGGTATCGACCTGGAGTTTGTGGAGAGACAAGTGACTCATGAGATCTCGTTGTGACATCTTGGTGCGCCGCGAAGAGCGGACGGCATTCGGCTTCCAAGCTACACCACGCACGCGCCGGGCGCTAGCGTCGGCGGCGCAGAGACCGCTGGTCGACCCGCGCCCGACGGGGGCGCGCCGGTTCGTTCGGCGGGACTCGATCGCCGGCGTATAATCCCGGGCTTTGGCCGGGGCGCGCGGAGATGCGATGTCGGTAGATTCCCCCTTGGACGCGGATCGGCTGGCGACACCGGCCACGGCGAGCGCGCCGGGCGCTAAGGTGTCGGCGCCGCGTCGGCTCATGCCCGTCTTGTTCGTCGGCGTGTTCATGTCGGCCTTGGACACGGCCATCATCGGGCCCGCCATCCCGGCGCTGCGCGCGGCCTTCCAAGTCGACAATCGCGCGATCGGGCTGGTCATGAGCGTCTTCATCCTGTTCTCACTGTGCAGCACGGCCCTCATGGCCAAGCTCAGCGATCGCTACGGCCGTCGGCCGATCTATCTGTCCAGCACGGCGATTTTTGCGCTCGGTTCGCTGTTGATCGCCGTCAGTCCGAGCTTCTGGCTGGTCATCGTCAGCCGTGCGATCCAGGGCATCGGCGCCGGCGGCATCACGCCCACGGCGAGTGCCGTGGTCGGCGACACCTTCGCGCCGGCGGAACGCGGCCGGGCCTTGGGACTCATCGGCGCCACCTATGGCATGGCCTTCGTGCTCGGGCCGCCGCTCGCCGCCCTGCTGCTCGTCGCGCTCAGTTGGCGCTGGATCTTCCTGATCAATCTGCCGATCGCCACGCTCGTCATCCTCATGGGTGCGCGCGTACTGCCGAGCGTGCCCGCCACGGGTGCACAGCCGCCGCTCGACCGGCGCGGCATCCTCGTGACTTTCGTGCTGCTCGCGGCACTGATGCTCGGGATCACGCACGTCCTCGATGAATTCTCGGGTCTGCTCCTGTGGCCCTGGTTCTTGGGCGCAGCCGCCGCGCTGCTCGCCTTGCTGGTCGGGGTGGAACGGCGCGCGGCTCAACCCTTGATTCCGCTCGATCTGTTCGCGAAGCGCCAACTCGCGGTGACCTACGGCCTCGCGCTCGCCGCCGGTTTCGGCATGGGCGCCATCGTCTTCGTCTCGTCGATCGCGACCGCAGGCTATGGCGTGACGGCGAATCGCGTCGGCTTCGTCCTGCTGCCGCTGGTGCTCGGCTCCATGTTCGGCTCGATGGGCGCGGGCCGGCTGCTGAATCGCATCGGCGCCCGCGCGATTCTGCTCGTGGGCTTCGCCCTGTTGACCCTGGGCTACGCGGCGCTGTCGGTCACGCGCTTCGGACTCGCGGGCTTCATCGGCGCCTCGATCCCGGTCGGCTTGGGCTTGGGTGTCGTCGTCGGCGGCGCGATGCGCTCGATCGCGATCGACGAGGCGCCGGCGGCGCTGCGCGCCTCGGCCCAGGGCCTGATCAATATCTGCAACGCGATCGGGACCCTGCTCGCCGCCGCCGTGATCAGCGCGATCGCGGATTTCTCCGGCAGCGGCATCGCCGCCTTCGCGCTCGCCTACCAGTGCGTCGCCGCACTGATGCTGCTCGCGCTGCTCCTCAGCGTCGCCCTGCGGAACGATCGCGGCTTGCCGGGCCGCTCACTCGATTGAGCCAGTAGTACAAACCCCCGACCGAGGCGATGAAGGCGGCGCCCCCGATCCAGACCGAGGCGGTCGCGAACGCGGGTCCTACGAGCGCGAGCGGCGCATCCTTGCCGGAGAATACGACGATCGCCGCGAGCAGCACCCCGATCAAGCTCTCGCCGACGATCATGCCGGAGGCGAGCAGCACGCCGAGCTGCTTCGTCTGCGCCGGATCGCGCGTGCGGTCGGCGCGTCGATCGAAGGCCCAGCCGGCCACCGTGCCGACCACGATGATCAGGGTGGTCGACATCGGCAGGTAAATGCCCATGCCGATCGCCAGCGGCGGCAGGGACGCGCGGCTGCGGCTCTTCAGGACCTCGTCGACGACGATGCCGAGCACGCCGATCAAGACCCCGACGCTGATCATCGACCAATTGAGATTGCCCTGGAGCACCCCCTGCGCGAGCGCGGAAATCAGGGCCGCCTGCGGCGCGGCGAGGGCATGGGCGCTGGCCCCCGGCGTGCCGGCGAAGCCGTAGGCTCGATTGAGCACCCCCAGGATCGGCGGAATGACCGCGGCGCCGGCGATCACGCCGAACAAGAGCGCCACCTGCTGGCGCCACGGCGTCGCATCGACGAGCTGGCCGGTCTTGAGATCCTGCAGGTTGTCGTTCGAGATCGTGGCCGCGGCAAAGATCACCGCCGTGACGAACAGCGCGAAGGCGACCAGCGCCGGGCCGGCGCTCGCCGGCAACAGCGGCTTGACCGCGACCGCGAGCAATACGGCGGCACCGATGACGACCAGGATGCCGACGCCGGACAGCGGGCTGTTGGACGCGCCGATCAGTCCGGCCATGTAGCCGCAGACGGCGGCGACGAAGAAGCTCATGAGCACGATGTAGGCGACGCCGCCGACGACCAGGAGCGGCACGACCGAACCCAGGCCGGCCGATGCGGCGACGCTCGCGAGCAGCCAGCCGATCGGCACGAGACAGGCCGCCGTGATCGCGGCGACCATGCCGATCGGAATGTCCTGTTCGGTCCGCGGCAGACTGGCGCCCGCGCCCGCCTTGCGCGCGCGCGAGGCGGCGAGCGCCGTGCGCAAGCCCCCGAGCACGGGCTTGCCGAGTTTGACCAGGCTCCACAGCGCGGCGATGCCGATCGTGCCGGCGCCGATGAAGCGCACTTGATGACGCCAGACCCCGCTCGCGAGGAGTTCGAGCGAACCGGTCCCGGTGAGTCCCTCGGTGAGATAAGGCACGGCCCCACCCCAGGCGATGATCAAACCCGCCAACATCGCGATTCCCGTCCACAGGCCGATGAGGTGTCCGACCGCGAACAAGGCGAAGGACAGGCTGAAGTCGTATCCCGTGATTGCATTACGCGAGCCGACGCGAAAATAATCCGCGACGTCGCTCGCGAACACCTGGGTCGCGATCACGAGCGCGAACGCGGCCGACGCAATGCTGCCCCACAGGATCGCGAGCAACCCCGCACGGCTGGCCGCCGCATCCCCAGGCCCCTGCGCACCCTGGGCTCCGACCTTGAGCACTTCGGCGCAGGCGACGCCTTCCGGGTAGGGCAGATCGGAATTGGTGACCAGAGCACGGCGCAGCGGAATGGAGTACATCACGCCGAGGATCCCGCCCAGCGCGCAGATCGTGAAGGAAATCCAATACGGAAACCCGGTCCACCAGCCGACCATGACGAGGCCGGGCAGCACGAAGATGATCGAGGACAGCGTGCCGGCCGACGAGGCCACGGTCTGGACGATGTTGTTTTCCTGGATCGTCGCGGTGCGCACCCCGCGCAGGATCGCCATCGAGATCACCGCCGCGGGTATCGACGTGGCGAACGTGAGCCCGGCTTTCAGTCCGAAGAAGACGTTGGCGGCCGTGAACAAGAAGGTGATCAAGACCCCGAGCACGATGCCGCGCAGGCTGAGTTCTTGGCGTACCACGGGAATCGTGCGGTCGAGAATCATGGGGGATCGAGGTCCTTCAGCGGTGGCGATCGGCGGAGCTTACCGGAGTTTGATCGCGGCGCCTGCGTCGCTGGCGACGCCCGCGCCTCAGCTGAGCACCAGCTTGCGACCGAAGGGCTGCAGCGCGGCGGCATGGGCCTGCGGTACCGCCCAGATCACCGGAAAGCGCGGGCGGAAACGCGCCGGGCCCTGCAGGTCGGTGAGCACGAGAGCGAGGTCGGGGCCATGCCGCGCGGCCTCTTCGAGCAGCGGCGCGAAGTCGGTTCCTCCACCGCCGTGGAATTCGATCCCGCTGAAGTCGGAACGCCCGGGTGCGAACTCGCCGACATGCCGTACGCGGTCGTCCCCGATCACCAGCACGAGGCTCGCCTCGAGCCGCCGCGTGATCGCCGCGATCTCGCGCGCGAAGCGCTCCATGAGCGGCTCGTCGATCGAACCGGAGACGTCGACGATGACGACGAGTCTCGGCGTGGGCGTGCTGCCGCTGAAGCCCGGTTCCCAGGGCAGCCGCTTGTGCTCTCCCAGGCGCCCCTGATTTGCAATATACGAGCGGGTCGGACGCGACCAGGATAGGGAGCGCTTCGGCGCGAGTCCACGCGCCAGCAGTGTGCGCAGCACCTGCTCCCAGGGCGTGCGCGTGCGCGGCAGATCGGCGAGCAGAGCGCGTAGCATCGAGAACTCGCCATCGCCGGCATGCGCCCGCACGACCCGCTCGCTCCAGTCGCGGGCTTGCTCCGCCTCCGATTCCGGCGCCGCTTGCGCGCCGGGCGAAGGACGCAGGTCCGCGTCCGCGGCGGCGCCCAAGGCGCGCAGTCGCGAAGCGCGCGCGCCGTCCTTGCTCTTGTCGGGCTCGACACAGAGCGCCTGGTAGAGCCGCTCGACGTCCCATTCGAGCAGGGACTTCTCCACGGGTTCGGCGCGGCTATCCGTCAGGGCGAGCAGTTGCTCGAGGAGGACGCCGGTCGGCGACAACTGCAACCAACTCAAATGGGCGAGCGTGCTGTTGACGATCGCATCGGCGCATAGATTGAACAGCCGCAGATCCACCGCTCCGATCCGCTGCGCCAGTTCCAGATAGCGCTGCGGATGGCGCAGGGCGATGTGCAGGACTTCGTGCGCGACCCAGCCCACCTGGCGTGCGAGCGGCAGACGCTCGAACGCAGGCTCGTACCGAATCGTATACCCGTCGGTGTGGATGGGGGCGTGTGCAACGGCATGCGCAGCGGCGTGTGCAGCGGCGTGTGCAGCGGCGTGTGCAGCGGCATGCGCAGCGGCGTTCGTGTCGACGCGCGTCGGCGTGTCGACAGCGGCGACGTCCTCGTGGCGCACCCAGAGCGCGAGACCGCCGGTGGAGGGGGCGAATTCCACCATGCGTTGGATCGCGCGCGTGCCGCGATGGCCGAAGAATTCTCCGTCGCGCGCGCGGCCGGCGAGACTCACGCGGCCGCCGCGTCTTTGCGACGCTGCTCCGCGTAGCGTCGATACACGGGACTGTCGAGGATCGTCGCCTCGAGGCCGCGTTCGAGGGACTTTTGCATCAGCAACTCCATGGCGAGCGTCTGCGACTCCCGGATCGGCAGCAGGGCGGTGGAACGCAGGTCGGGCAGCTGCTCGATGATCTCGAGCGCGCGCGCGAGACTCGCCGGTTCCGTGCTCACGGCGAGCAGACCATAGATCAGACCGTAGAGCCCGTCGAGCGTCTGCGGCAGGAGCGCCGCGGTCGCCGGACCGCGCTCGGCGGCGAGCAGGCGAAGGACGTCGGCGCCCGCCTGGATCTCGCGCAAGACGCCGAAGAATTCCGCGGCATTGGCCGCGCCGATGCGTCCTTGGACGAACACGCGCTTGGCCTGGTCCGAGATCGCGGACTTGAGCACGTTGGAGACATCCTCCCAGCCGCGCGGACTCGCGCCGATCAAATGGTCGTTGCTGACCTGGGCCTGGGTGTCGTCCAACTTGTCGGGGCGGATCTTGAGATAGGCCATGATTTCGGGCGCGAAGTCCGACGCGACCGCATGGCTCAGGAAGGCCTCGATCGTCGTCTGTACGTTGAAATGGAACATCCGGTCGGCGAGCGCCGTGCCCATGTCGTGCGAGACGGCGCCGTGAAAGCTCGCGTTGCCGGCGGCGATGACCGCCCACCCGTCGGGCAGGCGGTAATGCCCGACGCGCCGGTCGAGGATCAGCGAATAGGCCGAGATCTGCAGGCGCTGCTCGGCGGCCGTGAGCTCGTCCAGGAACAGGATCCCGGCGCTCTGTTCCCCGGTCGGCAGGAACTCGGGCGGAAACCAGACGGTCTTGGCGAGGACGTCGTCCGCATAGATCGCGCCGCGCAGATCGACCGGCTCGATCGTCGTCAAGCGCAGATCGATCAGGGGGACGTCGAAATGGGCGGCGACCTGCCGGACGATCGAGGACTTGCCGACGCCGCGCGTGCCCCAGAGCATGGAGGCGCGACGGCGCAGGGTCGGGTCCGCGAACTGTTCGATCAGCGCGGTCTTCGCGGCGGCGATCGAAATGGGCGGAATGTTCATGGGATTGCCGAGCATGCCGGGAGACTCCTAGTGCGCCGGCGAGACCGGCTGCCACTGCGGACTGCGACTGCGCCGGGGCAGGGGCGGCAGCTCGATGCGCGGCAATTCGCGCAGGCAGAAGAACAACATCATCAAGATCGGCGGCGCGTTGAAAATGAGCATGCGCAGACCGGAGTTCTCGGCCAGATGCAGGCGCGGCACGGCGGCCGCGGCGCCGATCAGACCGAAGCAGGCGAGCAGCGGTAGCGCGCGGCGCAGGACCACGGCCCAGCGCGCCGCGATGCGCCGCTCGTGAAAGCGGGCCGGCGGCTCGGCGAACGTGGTGGCGAGATGCTGCGCGCCGGCCGTCAGGGCGTCCTCGGCGCGCCGGCTGCGCAAGGGCTCCTTGCCGCGCAGACGCAAGCTGCCTTTCCACGCGCCCGAGTCGAGGCTCAAGGGCGACCAGTCGCGACCGAGCACGGCCAACAGATCGTCCGGGATCGCGAGCGCGTCGGTCGTGGCATGGCGCAGTTCGAAACCGACGCGCACGCCGAGGCGCGTCGGCTCCGACAGGATGAGCCGCAGGTCGCCGATGCGGACCTCGGCGCCGGTCAAGAGCAGCGACTCGGCGGCGAGCCGATGGCTCTGCGCAAGGGCGAAGCCAGGGCCCGCGACGAACGCCCGCTCGGCGGGCACGGTATCGATCGCCTCGAGCAGCCGTCCGGGATCCGGACCCTCGCCCTCCAAGCGCGCGACGAGTCCCGACGGGTCGGTGAGCGTCCGGGTGAGGACGTAACGATCGGCATCCGGATGATCCAGCTGCAGCGTCTCGACGAAGCCCTGCGCGGGGCCGGGCGTGGCGCCCGCCGGCTGCGTCCCCGGCCGCTGCCGCGGCTTGAAGCGCAGGGAACGGGCGGCCCGATCGCTCGCGCCCAGGTCGAGTTGCCGGCCGCTGCGCGTGAAGGGCGCAACGATCGTCATAATCTCGTGGTGGGTGAGCGGCGCTTGCGACATGGGGAGGAGTCACGATAGAAGAGCCGACGTGAATTTCCAAGCGCTCGGAGCGCCGGTCGCCGGGCGGCGGGTGACGCGCTGCGGTTCTCGCGATGCGGGCCTCCGGTCACGAAAACTTCATGCTTTTCGCTTGGACGCGATCGCGTCGTATCCTATACTCCCCTATAGTATATTTCCAATAACGAAGAGGGGATGGATGGAACAGGCCCGAGACCTGCTGCCTCGCTGCGGCGCGCTCCCGAGGGTCAAGGACCTGCGCCTGAGGGCCAGGCCCTGGGCGGCCGCCTGGCTCACGAGCGCACTGCTCTGGCCACAGCTCGCCCCCGCCGATCCCGAGACGCCCGCCCCGCCGGCGCCCGAGTCTTGGGCCCTGCATGGTCAAGCCACCTACGTGGAACAGGAAACCACTCCCTTTCACTCGCCCTACGTCGGCGCCAACAGCCTCACGCCCGACCGGGGTGCCGAGACGACC
>Ga0209208_10005070_pt1 | contig 18451 bp, 14 predicted proteins | sample S1TSphfallax_3_FD_187694 | JGI IMG/M metagenome (GOLD analysis project Ga0209208, IMG submission 187694) | Host-associated microbial communities from peat moss isolated from Minnesota, USA - S1T2_Fd - Sphagnum fallax MG (SPAdes) (version 2) | ecosystem: Host-associated > Plants > Peat moss >... | reverse complement strand
GCAAGTGGCTCATGCCACCACCTGAAAACTAAAATTGAGACTTGCCCAGTGATTCACATCTAACAAATAGGAATCCGTAGCAGTACTGCTGGTTTCTCCCTTAATAGCACTGGCATTATGTAAATCCAGCAGTAGAGATTCGGCAACCTCTAGGGAGTTAGCTAGGGCCGCAATGGGTTGTTGATCAGATGTAGGATACTTAGCGGTAGCCAAAGCTTTCATGGTTTCCCGAAAGGGGGCAGTACTCAGGAGCAGTTGGTGTTCACAAAATTCCGCTGGTGCAGTTATAATCCAGCCAGAGGTAGAGGTGGTTTGGGGAAATGTCAGGTTAGCCCGAGGACCAATGATCACTTCCTGCAATACGGGTTTGCCCCCGGAATTATCAGGTCCTTGGGGTAGATACCAGGGGTAAAAAGCGATCGCAGTGCGGTTGTTGTTCAATCCCACGAGAATGAGATAGACTGGGAAGTCACTCAAGTTTTGAACCCGATACTGCAGGCGATGATTTACGGACACCGTAGGTATAGCGGCTGTTGGACCATTGAGTGATTTACCAGTACTTAGGGTCCGTCCTGTTTCCCGTTCTACAACTAAGTGCGATCCTAAATTAGTGATCACTTCCAGGCTACCCCTAACTGGCAACCGGGAAGAACCCCCATTTTCCGTGAGCCGCCAAAACTTGGCGGCTAAGAGGATGGAAAGTCTCGGTGCTAACCGCTGTACTGCTACTTTCGCCGCTTCCCCAGCTTCCCCAGTAGTGTTGAGAATTGATTCCCCAGCAACGGTTAATAAACCATAACGGGTAGGTTTTTGCTGTATCTTACTAAATACATAATCTGTCGGTTGATCTGGGGCCGAGATGCTGACAACATTAGCAAAGGCGGCAAAGGCGCTAGTAGCATCGACACGTTCAATTCTTTCTAAGCGGGGGTCTAGGGCCACGGTTAAACGAATATTTCGGGGTATGTCCCGAACTGCTTCTTGAACTAGTTGTCCAACTTGGAGCGTAGTGATGCTTTCTGTGTTGGCTAGTTGAGCCTTAGCTATTAAGCCGTTGCGCGATCGCAATCCTAACTGCTCCCCTGTTATTAACTGAAGTCGGGAGTTCACGCCGTAGTTTTCTAATACTTGGGGTGGTAGTCCTGCCAACCATATTTGGTATGTCTTCCCTCCCTCTTCAATTCCTGTAATGACTCCCTCTGCTCCAGGAAATTTGAGATCAGGGGCGAATAGATCCATCTCTCCCCTCCCTGCTTCTTTGTTCCCATTCAATAACCCTGGCTGCTGTTTACCGCCCAACCTATATATAGAACTGCCCAAGTGGGACAAGATGACTTCTATTTTTCTAGGTGGAGTAGTTTCCCATAGGTACTGGGTCAATGTGTAGGTAAGCAACCCAGCACTAAAGCCGGAAAATAATAGTTCTCTTGCTAATTGCTTGGGTTCTGAGGTGGCTGAAAGTATGACTAAATCACTGTTTCTCAAGTTCTGAGTGTTGAGTTGTTTAAGAAATTCTACTTCTGCGGCTACTAACTTAGCTGCTACTAGTTCCGGGAGCGCACGAATTGACGCACTGCTAGGCTGCTGTAGCTCTGTACTTGGAGCATAGTAGCTAGTATCTAATACTGCTGTAACTTTTTTCGTTGGCAGCGATCGCAACGATAACACTAGGGTTTGTGTGAGTAGGAAGTTGACAACGCTTTGATTCTGTGAGTATTGGTCCACCGCTGGCACAAGGGCATTCTCCACTTGATCCGGGATAGTTCCCAGATGAACGCGGGTACCGTAGCCGCTAAAGTGGAAGAGGACAACATCATCAGCTTTAACTTGTTTGCCAAGATGATCAGCAAAAGCGGCCTCAATAAATTCCCGACTCGCCTGTTCCTCAGTTAATGTCAAAATATCTGAGGGAAGAAACCCAAAACGCTCGATCAACAGTTCTTTTTGCAGTTCTACGTCCGTTAGACAACCTTTCAGGGCTGGACTATGGGTGTACTGATTAATGCCGATTAATAATGCCAATTTGCGTGGGTTGGATTGGGCTAAGGCTTGGGAGTAGCGATCGCCTAAAATCAACCACTCTGACTCAGTTATTCCTAAAATGGTCAGTATAGAGCCAATCTGGTGTAAAAAATTCCGCCGCTTCATAGAATTAGCTAACAGCCCTCAGTCCTTCAGCTAATAGCTTAAAGGGCTGAAGTATGTAGTGTAAAGTTTCAGTTTATACTTTTTTAGTGATTACAGCTAACTTTTAGTTGCTGTTTCTATTTGCATTGCCCGTGCTAACTCTGCTGCCACTTCAGGTCGGGAAAATTCTGGTGGGGGTAGTTCACCCCGACGTAACATTTCCCGCACCTTTGTCCCCGACAGGTGAATTCGTTCCTCTGGCTGACTGGGACTTGTCTTGGATGTAGCCATTTGTTTGGTACGCGTGCAGTAGAAGGCATGTTCAAATTTCATCGGTATGATTCCCAATTCAGCAGCTGCAAATTCATCGAAAATATATTGGGCATCGTAGGTGCCATAATAGTTGCCTACTCCAGCATGGTCTCGACCGACAATAAAGTGGGTACAGCCATAATTTTTGCGGATTAGGGCGTGGAAGATTGCTTCCCGTGGTCCAGCATAGCGCATTGCTGCTGGATTAATTGCTAAAATCACCCGGTCCTGAGGGTAGTAGTGTTCCAGTAAAATTTCATAGCAACGCATCCGCACATCGGCGGGGATATCATCTTCCTTTGTTGCTCCAACTAGGGGGTGTAAAAATAGACCATCTACTGTTTCTAAGGCACATTTTTGGATATATTCATGGGCCCGGTGGATGGGGTTGCGGGTTTGAAAGCCAACGATGGTTTTCCACCCTTTGTCTTGAAACATCTGCCGCGAGGTCAGGGGGTCGATTTGATAGCGGGGAAACAGGGGATGGCAATGGCGTTCCAACAGCCAAATATCTCCAGCTAAATTTACAGGACCCTGATGATAAACTACCTGCACTCCTGGATGGTTAGGGTCGTTGGTGCCGTAGACATTGAGTACCTCTTGGTTTTTGTCGTGATGATACTTTTGTGTTAGTTGCAGTACCCCAATAAACTCACCCTTGGGATTATCTAACCGCACTAGTCCCCCTACTTGGAGGCAAGAGGCAACTTCCTCTGCTACCGAAAGGGTAATAGGGATTGACCAGACAATACCGTTAGCTAACCGCATTTGGGTGACTGTGTGATTGTAGTCTTCCTGGTTCATAAAACCAGTGAGTGGACTAAATCCCCCAATGGCAATCATTTCTAAGTCAGACACAGATCGCTCATTCAGCAGTACTCGCGGCAAATATTCAGCTTTTGAGAGTAACTCTGCCCTGTGTTCTGGTGTGGTGATCCGGTTTACTAACTCTCCTCCGTGGGGAGTAATGGAATTTGGAATATAACTCAACGTCGTCCCCTCTTTTGTTTCAGACTATGTACTAACTTATCAAAATGCGGGTAACTGGCGAAAATAGTTTACTGGGGAGATTTTTCCTTAGTACTCGGCGAGTACCTTTGCCAAATACTCATACTGCTGTCGGTTATTATAAATTTGCGCTGATATCCGCATTAATAAATGGGGTTTCTCTGGCCAGGGAATGAAGGGTACTTGAATGGCAAACTGATCTAGTAACTGCTCATGCAGGAACATAAAATCGTGTTTTGCTAATTTATCAGGCATTGGGATCACTGCCATCGAACCGATCATTTCTTGGGGACAAGGTGGTGTGACTCCTAGGGACTGGCAAATAAGCTCTCTTGCTGCCAAAACTAACTGATGATTGTGCTGCTGTAACTCGGTCCAACCACCTGGTAGCAATGAACCCAAACAAGCGATCGCCTCTGGTACGCTGATATATGCTGTGGGATCAGTGGTGCCTGTCCAGTCAAACTCTAACTGAAAGCGGGTTTTATCGGTGCGGGGTGAGTTTGCACCATGACTAATTGTGAGGGGACGAATGGCTGGCTGTTGATCTGGCTTTACCACCAAAAACCCTGCTCCTTTGGGGGCACATAGCCATTTATGGCAGTTGCCAGTGTAATAAGTTGCACCAATTTCTCTCAAGTTCAGGGGAATCATTCCTGGACCGTGGGCACCATCTATTAATGTATCGATGTTGAGGGCTTGCAATTCTTTGACTAGTTGCTGAATTGGCAGAATTAAGGCGGTTTGACTGGTGACATGATCTAACAGTGCTAGTCTCGTTTTGGGGGAGACTCGTTGCATTACTGCTGTGACTATTTGTTGCGGTGAATCGAGGGGGAAGGGAATCTTAGCTACTACTACCTTGGACCCACTGCCACTGGCAATAAAATCTAGGGCATTACGACAGGCATTGTATTCATGGTTTGTGGTCAGGATTTCATCTTCGGGGGTGAAATGCAGGGATCTAAGTACAGAATTTACCCCTGTTGTGGCGTTAGAGACAAATACCAAATCCCTAGCATCAGCACCTACAAACTCTGCCAGTTGATTTCTCGCGTTATCTAGCAGTGGTTCCCAATCTCTGGCAAAGAACTTGAGGGGTTCGGCTTCTAGGTGCGATCGCAACTTTTGCTGAAATGCTAGTACTGGTCTGGGGCAGGCACCAAAGGAGCCATGATTGAGGAAGGTTACTCTTGGATCAAGCAACCATAGTTTGCGTAGGTCTAAGGTTTGGAGTTCTGAACCTCTTCCCGCGTCCCCCATCCTTTACCTTCCACTTTTCAATTAACTCCCCAGGCCGGATTCGAACCAGCGACCAATCGATTAACAGTCGATCGCTCTACCACTGAGCTACTGAGGATCACTCACGATTTATAATAATAAGACTATTGACTAGAATATGGCAAGTACTTTTGGGATTTTTTTTGCCAATTTTTCTGAGACGTTGAAAATGTGACTTACTTTAATCCCATTCGCAACTCAGCTAGGCGCTGCCGTGCTTTAGCGTCTATGGAATTCGCTAAAAATCTACTCTGGGGTTTTCTTTGGGTTTGATACTTATGGCGCATCTGGCAGACAACAGTCTCCACCTCACCACAGAGTTGTTGTGCCGACAACCACTCTGCTCCGTACCCTTGTACCATCAACTGCTGTGCTCTATCTGATGTGGCAACAATGACACGAGGAATGTGAGAGCGAGCTATTTGGTGGCGCAACAAGGCACAGGATTTTTCAATGTATGTGTCTGCTGTTTGCCCAAAATCCGTGTAATGGACAGTTAGAAGTTCTGTAATAATTTCCTTATTACTGGCACAGTTCTGATATTGGGCATCAAAAACGATTTGAGTTTCATAGCCCTGGAATGAGCTATAGTTCGTCATCGTTTCTACTAATTCTCCCCGTGCTGCTTCTAGCCCAGAACGGTCACGGGTTTTTTTCAGACAAGCCCAAGCGCCTATTATGTTGTAGCCGTCCACTAGAAGAACAGCCTGGGGTGAGGAACGAGACATGGTGTTTAATCACAATTTTCTAGAGTTCACAAAATTCTTTCGTATGTCTTATAGTAATTGAAGCACTGCTTGTAACACTATGTTACAAATAAAAAAAAATCAAAAAAGTCTACCCTAATGTAGAGGCATTGATAGGCAACATGCGTGGTGAGGGTTAGAGCCACTATTGCCTCGTTATGAAATGTGTGTATTTTAACTAAAAGATCCTAATGTACTAATTGTGCAGCTAAGTAAATCTATTGAGTAGAATAATGGTATATTATTAAATAATACTATTGATTCACTTTACTAAAAATTGCTGTAAATACTTATTTCATAAGCTAGTTATCGAACCGCCTTAAGAATCCTTGGAAATATATTCTTGTAAAATATGCTTCTTCCCCTAAATAAAATTGCGTAATTTTAACCCATATCTCAAGTAAAATTTATATATGAAGCAACTACCTGGTTATAAACTCCGAGAGCAGATCTATTCTGGTACCAGAACTTTAGTATATCGGGGTGTTAAGGAATCAAACGACTTGCCAGTGATTATTAAACTACTGCAGCACGAATACCCTAGTCTTAACGAACTGGTTCAGTTTCGCAACCAATACACTATTGCTAAAAATCTCAATCTTCCTGGGATCATCAAAACCTATAGTTTGGAACCTTACCAGAATGGCTATGCCTTAGTGATGGAAGATTTTGGTGGAATTTCGTTAAAAAATTGGTTATCACAAACTAAGTTCCCATCGTTGAGGGAGTTTTTCCAGATAGGTTTACAAATAGTAAAAATACTCGAATATTTGTACTATCATCGAGTAATCCATAAAGATATTAAACCCGCCAACATACTCATCAACCCAGCTACAAAAGAAATAAAACTCATAGACTTTGGTATAGCATCACTACTACCCAGGGAAACACAAAGCTTAAAATCACCTAATGACTTAGAAGGTACCCTAGCTTATGTCTCTCCCGAACAAACTGGAAGGATGAACCGAGGGATAGACTGGCGCAGCGACTTTTACTCGTTAGGTGTCACCTTCTTTGAACTTCTCACAGGACAGCTACCTTTTACTACGGAAGATCCCCTAGAGATGGTGTACTTTCATCTAGTCAAGCAACCCCCTTTAGCGCACACTATTAATCCAGATATACCACCGATAATTTCCCACATAATAGCCAAACTAATGGCGAAAAATGCCGAAGATCGCTATCAAAGTGCCTTGGGGTTGAAGCATGATTTAGAAATCTGCTGGCACACCTATCGAAAAACCGGGAAAATTGAGAACTTTGAATTAGGAACCAATGATATATCAGATCAATTTACAATTCCGGCGAAACTCTATGGACGGGAAGCAGAAGTTAAGAGTCTTCTAGCTGCCTTTGACAGAGTAGCATTAGGAAGTCGGGAGATAATGCTGGTGAGCGGGTTCTCAGGCATTGGGAAAACAGCAGTTGTCAACGAAGTGCATAAACCCATCGTCCGACAAAGAGGTTATTTTATCAAAGGCAAATATGACCAATTCCAGCGGAATATTCCCCTATCGGGATTTGTACAAGCTTTGCACGAGTTGATGGCACAATTACTAAGTGAAAGCGATCGCCAATTTCAGCAATGGCAAAGCCAAATTTTAGCAGCCCTGGGAGAACAAGGGCAGGTAATTATCGAAGTTGTGCCAGAACTGAGGAAAATTATCGGTGAACAGCCCGCTGTAGCTGAACTGTTTGGCAATGCATCGATGAATCGCTTCAACTTACTCTTTCAAAAATTTATTCAAGTTTTTGCTCAAAAAGACCATCCCCTAGTCATATTCCTAGATGATTTACAATGGGCAGATGCATTATCTTTGAGGTTGATACAGCTATTGATGTGTGAGAGTAATACAGAGTATTTATTCATTATTGGTGCCTATAGAAATAATGAAATATCATCAACACATCCACTGAAGCTAACATTAAATGAAATTACGAGATGTCGTCAGGGAATAATCAATGAATTTGTCCTATCTCCTTTTTCTTTAAATCACTTAAATCACCTCATTGCTGATTGCTTAAATTGTTCGCTAGATACTGCTTTACCGCTTACAGAATTAATTCATCGAAAAACCAAAGGAAATCCTTTCTTTAGTCATCAATTTATCAAATCACTATATGAAGATGGATTTATTTCATTTAACTTCGCCCAGTGCCATTGGCAGTGTAAGATTTCACAAATTAAAGAATTAGTCTTGTCGGAGGATGTAGTGGAGTTTATGGGAAAAAAGCTACAAAAATTGCCTTCAGCTACGCAGGAAGTTTTGAAATTAGCTGCTTGTATTGGGAATCAATTCGATTTAGCAACACTGGCTATAGTTAATCAAAAATCGCAAGCAGAGACTGCATCTGAGTTGTGGAAAGCATTACAAGAAGGAATCATAATTCCCACTAGTGAAGTTTATAAATTTTTCCCAGAAAAATCGGATGCTAAATTAGTAAGTAGGGAACTAAACCTAGATATTAGCTATAAGTTTCTCCATGACCGGATACAGCAAGCAGCAGATTCTCTAATTCCCGAGTACCAGAAAAAGTCAACACACTTAAATATTGGTCAACTTTTGCTGAGGAATATATCTAGAAAGGAACAGGAAGAGAGAATTTTTGATATTGTCAACCAATTGAATTATGGGGTAGAGTTTATCGAAAATCAAAGAGAACTAGATGAATTGGCACAGTTGAATTTAACTGCTGGCAGGAAAGCCAAGGCTGCCACAGCTTATACAGATGCAAGCCAGTATTTTAGTTTAGCAATGGAGATTCTAGCAGAAGATTGTTGGCAGAGTCAGTACCTGCTCACTTTAGCTTTGCATGAAGAAGCTTGCGATACTGCCTATCTGTGCGGTGAATTTGAACGGATGGAGGAGTTGGCAGACAAAGTTATTAATTTAGGAGGATCACTGCTAGATAAAATCAGGGTTTATGAAATTAAAATTCAAGCACGGATTGTCCAAAATCAATTAAGAAAAGCTTTAGAAATTGCTTTTTATGTTCTTGAATTAGTTGATGTAAAGTTTCCTGAAGCTCCAACATCATCTGATATTCAACAGGCATTTCAGGCAATGGCAATGAAATTAGCTAATCAAAAAGTTGCAGATTTAGTTAATTTACCAGCAATGACTGAACCAAATGTTTCCGCTGCTATGCGGATATTATTGAGTATGTCTTCTGCGGCGTGTCTTGGAGGTCCGCAATTTGCTCCTTTAATTGGCTTAAAGATGGTCGATTTGTCGATTACATACGGAAATAATGCAATATCAGCGTATGGCTATTGCATTTATGCCCTACTTTTATGTGGTGTAGTAGGTGATATCGAGCTTGGGTATGAATTTGCTCAATTGTCTTTAAATGTACTATCTAAAACTAATGCAATCTCACTACAAGCTAAAGTTTTACTTATTTATAATACCTTTGTTGGACATTGGAAAAACCATGCCAAACGTTTCTTAAATCCTTTGCAAGAAGTTTATAAAATTGGATTGGAAACTGGTAATTTAGAATATACTGGTTATGCCTTAAAAAATTACTCTTATTATTCTTACTTAACAGGCAAGGAATTAATAGAACTGGAGCCGATAATGGCAGCATCTTGTGAGACGCTAAAGCAGCTTCAACAAAAAACCTGCCTCATTTATACCCAAATTTGGCAGCAAACAGTTTTAAATTTAATGGGTAAAAGCCAAGAAGTTTGTTATTTATCTGGCGAGGTCTATGATGAATATGCTATGCTGCCAATACATGAGCGAATGAATGATATATCAGCATTATGTCTTGTATATCTCAATAAATTCACCCTCAATTATTTATTTGGTAATTTCTCATTAGCTTCAGAATTATCGGTTAAAGCTGAAGAATATTTAGATGGCTTATTGGCATCTTTAAGTGTACCTATATTTTATTTTTATGATTCCTTAGTGAGATTAGCATTATACGCTAATAGAACATCTCTGGAACAAAAGCAAATCTTAAAAAGGATAAATTCTAATCAAGAGAAAATGCAGCGATGGGCTAATTACGCCCCAATGAATTATCTGCACAAATACTATCTTGTTGAAGCTGAGCGGCAGCGAATTCTAGGTGATAAATTAACCGCTATGGACTATTATGACCAAGCTATTGCTCTGGCTCAAAAAAATGAATATCTCCAAGAAGAAGCACTAGCTAACGAACTAGCTGCTAGATTTTACCTGGAATGGGGACGAAAAACCATTGCCCAAACTTACCTAGTTAACGCCTATTACTGCTATGCCCGATGGGGAGCTTTAGCTAAAGTCAACGATTTAGCAAATAATTATCCTGAGTTATTTACTCCTATTAACCAATGGGAAGATGCTTACCTGAGTACTCTGGAAACAACTTTCGTTAAAAATAGTGCGACTAAACTTAATGATGTTAGCAGTTGGACAAATTCCAAGCTACTAGATCTTGGTAGTTTGATGAAAGCTTCCCAAACCATTAGCAGTGAAATTCAACTTGATAAATTAATTACCTGTTTAATGCAGGTTTTAATCGAGAATGCAGGGGCATCTAAAGCTGTTCTCATCTTTGTTCAGTCTGGGCAATTGATGATGGAAGCGATTAAGTTAGCTGAAAGTACGGAAATAAGGGTGTTGCAATCAATCCCGGTTGAAAACTCTCAAGAAGTTCCAGTTAATTTAATTAACTATGTCTGGCGGACGCAAGAACACTTTATTCACACTGATGCTACGGTAAATACCCCTAATCCAAACCTCAAGATTCAATTTCACTGCGATCCTTACATTATCCAAACACAACCAAGAAGTATACTGTGTACCCCGATCATTTATCAAGGCAACTTGGTAGCTATCTTCTACTTAGAAAATAACCTGACCATTGGGGCATTTACTAATGACAGACTCCAAGTTGTTAATTTACTTTGCTCTCAAGCCGCCATTGCCCTGGAAAATGCACGGCTCTATCAACAAGCTCAAGACTATACAAAACAGTTAGAAAATTCTCTGGAAACGTTGAAGCAGGCGCAGTTACACCTGATGCAAACTGAGAAAATGTCTGCCCTAGGAAATCTGGTGGCAGGTATAGCACACGAAGTTAACAACCCCGTTGGTTTTATTAGTGGTAATCTCCTTCATGCCTCTGAGTATGTTGAAGACTTGCTGAATCACTTAAAACTCTATCAGCAGAATTATCCTCACCCTGTGCCAGAAATTCTGGAGGATGCACAGGCAATTGATATAGAGTTTTTGAGTATGGATTTACCGCAGATAATTGATTCCCTGAAACTAGGGGCAGAATATATCCGCAACATTAGTAAGTTTTTGCAAATATTTTCCCGGGTAGATGCTGAACAAAAAGTACCCTTTAATATTCATGTGGGATTAGATAGTACGGTATTGCTGCTTCAGCACCGTCTCAAAGCTAATGACCAACGTCCAGCTATTGAAGTGATAAAACATTACGGACAACTGCCCGTGATCCAGTGTTTCCCTGGTCAGTTGAATCAAGTGTTTATGAACTTGCTGTCCAATGCTATTGATGCATTGGAGCAGTCAAATTGTTACCGCAGTGTAGATCCTCATCGGATAACTATTACTACTGGCTTGAGTGATGACGAACAACAAGTTGTGATTAGGATTCAAGATAACGGTGTGGGCATACCAGAAGACACCAAAGCCCAAATTTTTGACTACTTGTTTACTACTGAGGGTGGTAGTCAGAGGACAGGGTTGGGCCTGGCTATTTCCCATCAAATTGTGGTGGAAAATCACGGTGGAACTATTGAAGTGAATTCCGTACTAGGGCAAGGAGCTTGTTTTGTTATATCTATTCCAGTTTAAAAGGGGTGTACTCCTACTAGTCCTGACTTTTTCCCGTTATCTTTTCATCGTAGAGGTTTTGAGGCACTTCTTGCTGGAGGTAGGGGAGAGATTGATTTGTTCTCCCCTAATCTAAAATCTAAAATTCCTGACATCCTATCTACTTCTTCTAAAACTGGTTCAAATGAAGGAGGTAGGAGGTAGGAAGTAGAAGTTTGATTATCCTTGTGACAAAAAGGTGTTTCGGCACCGTTTCTTCTTTTCCCTTCTGTTCCCAGCAAGTACTGCTCCCTTAACACTACTGGTCCTGGTCTGCCTCCATCAGCCGATGTTTGAGACGCTGCGCTTCACCCGCATCTACTAGTGAGCCGTCTTCTAGTAAAAAAGCGCCATCACAGTAATTTAATTCGTCTAGGCGATGAGTTACCCATAATGCTGTCATTTCCCTACTTTTAACAAGGTGACGGACACTAGCGACTAAATCTAGTTGGCTATCAGGATCTAGTAAAGCAGTGGGTTCATCTAATAGTAAGACTTCACAGTGCCGAGCTATTGCCCCAGCAATAGCCACTCGCTGTTTTTGTCCACCAGAAAGAGCGTAAATTGGTCGGCGTTGTAAGGCTTGTAAGTTGACCGCTCTTAGGGCTTCTTCCACTCTGGCTCGCACCACAGTGGCAGGCAATTTTTCCTCCACCAACCCAAAAGCAACATCAGCACCAACTGTTGGCATTACCAGTTGATGATCAGGATTTTGGAAGACAAAGCCAACCGGTGGCAAAACCCCAATTACACCAGAATCAGGGACTAACAGCCCTGCTAATAGTCTCAACAGTGTTGATTTACCACTGCCATTTGTACCTAAGAGCATCCAAAATTCACCCTTGGGTACCTCTAGGGAGCAAGATTTAATCACTTGCTTCCCTTTGGACCAGCTGAAGTTTATATCCTTAACCTTGATACCCACTGCCACTATCTATACACCATAATTACTCAGCAGCTAGAGCAAAAAAGCCTGGTGGTCTGCCACTACCAACGGCTGTACCATCTTTTTGGACAATTTGTACTCCCAATATCTCGCTAGCACGGACAGCAATTTTCTTCTCTGTCTTACCCTCACACTTGAGTTCTACAATGTCAGGGTTGCCAGAGCGTATGGCTGCCAAAATCAGCTGATAGACAGCTTCAGCATCCTCGGCAGTTTTACGCTGGACAGATATCGGGAAAGCAGTATTTTTGATGCTTAAGTCGATGGTAAACATTTAAGATTAATTAAATTCTCCTGTTAGAACTAATTCTAACCTTAGCTGATCAACCCGATCTTCTCCACATCTTGGCATAGTTATTGCGGCAATTGTTGCACTATACGCAACGGCGTCTCCTCCCCGTTACCTGGACATCACCATCAGCAATGGCTGAAGATTTGGCGACGGGCTAGGTATGTAGCTGACTTTTCCCGTTAAGTCTGAAAACCCCTGCACTCCATCAGAGGCAGTTCTTGCTGGAGGGAATTCTGATTACTGCCTTAGAGCCACAACCAAAGGCAGTAAGGGTTGAAGCCCCACGCCAAAATCTCTGATTTGGTGGACTGCAATCAGTGTCGGTCTGAAGCCTACACTGCAAGAGCAACCAGCAAGAACTGCCCTCTGGAGCTTCCTGCCTCAAAACCTCCACGAAAAGATAACGGGAAAAATCAGGGTATGTACAAGGTCATAACAGATTCATCGAAAGCTTGAACCTTCCTAATTATGAAGCCACAGTGGAGCGAGTTATTCTATTTCAGATTGAAGCTTGGTACTGGAATTATCCACAACACATCCCTATTCGTTACTCTGAATCAGAAGTAGCTGCATTAAAAGCAAGGATTAATGAACTTCTGCACTAAATTTAACTTTAAACGGGGGACTGGGTTTAATCTTCCCCCTACTGTCCCCCCGGAGTTATAGCATTACTACCTTCCTGCCATAGGAACGTAACTCTTAACAGGGAATAGGGGTAGGTAAGAAAGGCGATAGAATAGGACGTTTTTCACCCCTGATGAGAGTAACTTGAAACTCTAGACTCACACTGAATGTGATGTGGGAGTCAATTACACTTCCTGGATATCTTGGGGTTTGGTAGCGGCAAATGCAGAAAGTATTTTGGGCAGTAGAACGCAGGCAACAGTGTTTAATACTGTTATCAGTATACCATCTGTTAAACTCATGATTCCCCTCCGATAAGTATTCGTTCTTATCTATGATTGTGAATCATGAATGGTACTGTTGACTACCTCAGGTATTTTAAATTCCTTCTACCTGCTATAAGGGAAGCAAATATATAGGAATCGGGGAGCAGGGGAGAGATTGATCTGTTCTCCCCTGAGGGAAATAATTCTATTTTGGAGAACAGTTGGCGCAAAAATTAGGACTGAATTTACAAGATTGACTGCCAATCACAGTGTGAGCAGTACAGTAGGGAAAACTGGTAATATCGAACCTGGCTGCTTCAGGTTTAGTTTTAGCAACTAGTACAGTAGCTAAAAACTTAGGGAATAGCACGCAAGCAGCAGCGTTGATGAACGTGAGTAATAAAGCATCAAGCCAATCCATAGGTAGTCACCCCTGTAGTAATTAGGTGGTCGCTGTTTTTAACTAACATTACTTTTACTCTATCTAAATAAAGCTTAACATAGATTTTTGTAAATGTATTGGGCAAATTTAGACAAGTATGATACAGAGTGAGTAATCTAGTAGAGCAGACAAGGTATTATTTTGTAAATATTTCGGTTACTTAAATCCCTAAACCAAAAGCCAGTTTTACTTAAGTAAGTATGACTAAATATCCATTCACTGAGCAAGAACAACAAGCCTTACAGCATTTAGTAGATTACACAGAGATAGTGTCACTGCCAGAAATTTGGCCCTTAGCAGCCAAGCATTTTGGGGAAACGATCGCTCTCCACAGTCCCCACGCTAAACCAGAAGTAGCAATTACTTTTACTGAATTAGCAGTGCAAATTCGCCAGTTTGCCACTGGCTTACAGGCTTTAGGCATCAAACAGGGTGATATCATCTCCCTTATTGCTGACAACAGCCCTCAGTGGTTTATTGCCGACCAAGGGATCATGACCTCCGGAGCAGCAGATGCGGTGCGTAGCTCCCAGGCAGGATGGGAGGAATTAATCTTTATCATTACCAATAGTGGCAGTAAGACCCTAGTAGTCGAAGATGTAAAGACGCTGCAAAAACTCCAAGACCACCTACAGAAGCTACCAATTCAACTAGTAATCCTACTGACAAATGAAACTCCACCACCAGATGCACCCATTCAGGTATTAAACTTTTCCCAAGTGATAGCAGCAGGGGCAAATCATACTTTGATTCCAGTGAAGCAAAACCAAGATGACTTAGCCACCTTAATTTATACCTCTGGCACCACAGGCAAACCTAAGGGAGTAATGCTCTGTTATCGCAACTTGCTACACCAGGTAACAACATTTGGGGTTGTAGTGCAACCAAAGGTAGGTGATATTGTTCTCAGCATTCTTCCTACTTGGCATAGCTACGAACGGACTGTGGAGTATTACTTGCTTTCCCAGGGTTGTACACAAATTTATACTAACTTACGCTCCGTCAAAGGGGACTTGCAAAAATTCAAACCCCACTACATGGTAGGCGTACCACGCCTGTGGGAATCAATCTATGAAGGTGTGCAAAAGCAGTTACGTGAACAACCGATAAACAAGCAACGTCTAGCTAGCTTGCTCTTGAACGTAAGTGAGAGATATATCAAAGCGCGACGCATTGCCCAAGGGCTAAGTCTAGATCATCTGCACTCCTCATCTGGGGAAAGATTACTAGCTTCCCTAATAGCAGCAGCTTTGCTACCCTGCCATAGTTTGGGAGAACGATTAGTTTATACCAAAGTGCGGCAAGCCACAGGGGGACGAGTCAAGCAGATGATTAGCGGTGGTGGAGCTTTGCCTCGACACATAGATAACTTTTTTGAAATCATTGGCGTACAGATATTGCAAGGCTATGGGCTAACAGAAACCTCCCCTGTGACTAACGTGCGTCGTCCTTGGCGGAATTTAATTGGGGCATCAGGGCAACCCCTGCCAGCAACGGAAACTAAAATTGTTCATCCTGAGACTCGTCAACCCCTGGGAATTGGGGAGCGTGGCTTGGTGCTGCTTAGGGGACCGCAAATTATGCAAGGCTACTACCAAAATCCCCAAGCAACGGCAAAGGCTATCGATGCTGAAGGTTGGTTTGATAGCGGGGACTTTGGTTGGGTGACACCGCAAAATGACTTAGTATTGACAGGTAGAATTAAAGATACAATTGTACTAACCAACGGGGAAAACATTGAGCCACTGCCAATTGAAGACGCATGCTTGCGATCGCCCTACATCGATCAAATTATGCTCGTAGGACAAGACCAGCGCAGTCTTGGAGCCTTAATTGTCCCCAATCTAGAGGCCTTAGCAGTTCATAATATTCACCTTGCCTCCAGTGAAAAAATAGACCTAGAGAGTAAAATAATCCAGGATTTATTTCGGCAAGAATTGAATCGGGAGGTACAAAACCGTCCCGGCTATCGAATAGACGATCGCATCGGTCCATTTAAACTAATCCTAGAACCATTCTCCATGGAGAACGGCATGATGACACAAACCCTAAAAATCCGGCGACACGTTGTCATGGAACACTATCGCGATATTATTGACGCAATGTTTGCCTGATAATCCCACGGTCAAAATACAAGAGTAAATCTGAAACATTTATGGATGCCTCCACCAACCCCCAATTACTTTTAAAACGCATTGTCAATGTCAAAGTCATCGTCACACCCCTCTGGAAGGATGAGGTCCAACAACAGCTACAAGCACAAATAAATCAACTTGATCAGCAACTACAACAGCTAGACCTGGAAGGACAAAGGGCAATTACGGCGATCCAAAAACAAAGTTTACAACCACCAGGACCCCAGACCCTTCAACAAATTGACAACATTCAACTCCAAGTCAATCAAAAGAAAAGCGAACTGCTAGAGCAGAAAAATCAACTGCTGCAAAACCTACAGCAGGTCCAATTTCTGAACTTAGATCAAGAAGTCAATCAATTCCAAATGGAAGGATTTTTCCGAGTACAGCGGGGTGATAACCTGATTAGTAAAATGCAGGTAGAAATACTCCTCCGCGACGGCGTAATAGAAGAAATTCGCGGCGATATCTAAAGTAGGGGGAGGAGTAAAGAGAATGAAGGAATTCATCCCTTACCCCTACCCCTAATTCACCCACCAGCAGAACACTGAATTCTTTTCTGGTGGGGACTCCCAGACCAACATGGAATCTGGGAGCCAGCCCAGACAATTTGCCAAACTGGGGGTGAACTGACTAAAAGCGATCGCCCGAAGGTTGTCATCTCAACTCGATATTTAATTGCCCCAAGGTCATTCTTCGTTTGCGTGATTGTTACTAAAGCTTGGTTGTGCTGAGGATAAACCACCTCTACCTTACGCATTTGATCAGATAATTCTGTCTCATCAAAGGCATTGAGGGCTAAAGTAGCCGGATCACTGCCCTGAAGGGCAGAATTTATAGTTTCGAGGGGGATGGTGACGTAATGAGAACGCTCAGGGTCATCTAATGTCTCCTGAGATGGCTGCACTACGGAAAATTGCTGCTGAGTATATGGCTGAGCCTTGGTCACATATATAACAGCAGCAACCAAGGCAAAAATACTGACTACTAAAATCAAAAATGATTTTAACCTGACCAACATAAACTTAAAGGGAAATTCAAATATTAACAAGCAGCCTTGCTAGATATTGACTAACCATCGAAGATTGCTATATATATAGACAATTTGCCTCGTCTTTAGGTTCCAGGGGAAAAATACTTCAAACATCTGGGACAAGATACAATTTGATGTGGTAAAAGCCGTTAAAGTCCATAAACCATTGATTCTGAAACCACCATTATGAGCATTCATGAAGTATTTATGCCGGCGCTAAGTTCCACAATGACGGAAGGCAAAATTGTCTCCTGGGTGAAATCGCCAGGGGATAAAGTGGAAAAAGGCGAAACAGTGGTGGTTGTCGAGTCAGATAAGGCGGAGATGGATGTAGAATCCTTCTACGAAGGGTTTCTTGCCCACATCTTAGTTCCATCTGGTGAAACAGCTCCAGTGGGATCGGCGATCGCTTTCATAGCAGAAACCGCAGCTGAAATCGCAACGGCCAAGTCTCTCGCTAACTCAGGAGGCACCACTGCTCCTGTGACTGCCATCGCTCCCGTGGAAAATGGGTCTAATCAGCGGCAAGGAAGACTCATCGTCTCACCCCGGGCCCGCAAGTTAGCAAAAGAACTCAACCTTGACTTAAATACCCTTAAGGGTAGCGGTCCCTACGGTCGAATTATTGCGGAGGACGTGGAAGCAGTGGTTAATCCAAGTCCGCAACCCACACCAGTAGCAGTGAAACCACCTACACCAACCATCACAACTGGGGAGGTGGCACCCCTCACTACCTTCCAGAATGCAGTGGTACGAAATATGGTAGCTAGCCTATCAGTACCAGTCTTCCATGTGGGCTATACAATTACCACCGATGGACTAGATAAGCTCTATCAGCAGATTAAGTCTAAAGGGGTGACAATGACAGCACTGCTGGCAAAAGCTGTGGCAGTAACCCTGCAAAAACATCCACTACTCAATGCCAGTTACTCAGACAAAGGAATTGTGCATCATTCAGGAATTAATATCGCCGTAGCTGTGGCTATGGATGATGGTGGACTGATTACACCAGTTTTAGCCAATGCCGATCAAATAGATATTTATTCCCTATCCCGCACTTGGAAGTCTTTAGTCGAACGCGCTAGGGCTAAACAACTACAACCAGAGGAATACAATACTGGGACTTTCACCCTGTCTAACCTGGGAATGTTTGGGGTAGACACATTTGATGCCATTTTACCACCAGGACAAGGCTCAATTTTAGCCATCGGTGCATCCCGTCCCCAAGTAATAGCCACGAAGGAGGGCCTATTTGGTGTGCGGCAACAAATGCAGGTAAATATCACCTCAGACCACCGAATTATCTACGGTGCCCATGCTGCTGCATTCTTGCAAGATTTAGCTAAATTGATTGAGACTAATCCTCAGTCTTTAACTTTATAAGCCCGAAAAGACAAGGGGG
>Ga0209208_10005069_pt1 | contig 18451 bp, 11 predicted proteins | sample S1TSphfallax_3_FD_187694 | JGI IMG/M metagenome (GOLD analysis project Ga0209208, IMG submission 187694) | Host-associated microbial communities from peat moss isolated from Minnesota, USA - S1T2_Fd - Sphagnum fallax MG (SPAdes) (version 2) | ecosystem: Host-associated > Plants > Peat moss >... | reverse complement strand
TATATGTCTTTGATGTATAGGATGAACTTCCTTGGGTTCAACCTTTTTGTCATCTGTCTCTGTGGTTTAGAGTCATCCAAAGTGGAGGGCTCAAAGGCCTAGGCTCATAACAGATTCTATTGGGTTGAGAATTTGTAGTAGTGAGAAAGGAAGCCCAGTACAAATTGGACTCATGTTAATGTGACTCTGATAACTCTAGATTAGCTCTAAATCTATGAAACTTGTACTCCCCATAAAAACTCAACAAGAAATGTATTGTAATGTCTAAATTTTCAGGGCAGTACATTTTCTCCCGCAATTCTTTTTGTTACCTCGCCAAAGTTTGGTGATGTCAACCTGGTGACTATTAGAACCCAGTTAATGAAACACTTCACATGAGGAACTATCAGAAAACAATCACTTGAAGCTCAACAGCAGGGTGACTACTAGAACCAAGTTAGTTAAGAGCTTCTAAACATTATGCTCATATCCAATCCTGGAGAATTGGGGCTGTTTCAAATATACTTGTATTATTTCTCAAACTTTAGGTCAAAATCAAAATTTCAGGTCCAAAATTTGTGATTATTCATCCAAACCAAATCACTGGTCAGCAGTCCATTAGTCATCCATAGCTCCAGCTGTGGGAATATAGATAAATAAATAAATAACTAAAGGAAAAACACCCAGCTAATGAACAAGAGAAGAAAAAAGAAAGGATCAAAGTTCAAACAAAAGACCACACCTGAAAGTGCAAAATGCACAATGGGGAGCCCTAAGAGGAAAAAACACGAAACCTAGTACCTAATCCCATCACCTTAAGCACGAACCAAGTCGTGCAAGGAGATGGGCAAAAAACCTGAATGGGAATCTAGAGCTTTGGCTAGCCCAGGGATTGGTGATGGACCTCAACTTTGGCCTCACTGCCTAATTCCATTTTCCTTTAGTCATACACTGTTGTTGAGTGACAGTTGGACCCTAGCTGGACATTGCAAAGTTGTCACTTGCCCCTTAATTTTGGGCTTTAAATGGCCCACTTGTGTACCCCATGCTTCTGGGACTAAATTTTCTGTGTTCTAAACAGGAAACTTTCAAGAGTTGAGCTAGCAAGGCTGAAGATTCTTGACTCCAAAATTATGTGCAGGTTAAGGCCCTAGGGTGGAGGCATTCCTCACATGCCTAGGAAGACTCCATGCCCACATTTCCAGAATGTTCCTTCACCTTGGGGCCTCACCCTAAGGTGCCAGCAAGGCAAGGCTGACATTACGTGTAGGGTAAAAGCCCATGGTGAGGACATTCGACCCAAAATGAATCTACCCTCAGCTCAAAATACAGCAGTGGCTAAGTACAGTCTCACTTAGGGGCATGTTTCCTCACATGCAGGCTTTACTCATAATTATAAAGCATGAAGTGAATGCTCTCGTTGAACTAAAGTTCATGTGGAGTCTAGATTACAAAAGGGTTTTTTTGTAAAAATTAAATTTCTGTGGTTTTCAAAGTTTGGTGTTTTTTTCATTTTTTAAGCATTTTTTTCAAACTAACAGTAATAAAAAAAGATCTTCCATTTTTTTCCAAAGTCACCGCAATCATGTGAAAATTTGCAAAACCAAAAAAAAAAACTGATTACGAGGCAAAGTAGGTGGAGGGATATTACACCTACTTAATAATGGGATTGATCTTACACTTACAAGTAGGCTTATGTCCATCGAGCACTGCTGAAGTGTAATAATATCCCTCCACCTCTTTTGTAGGAGAGATTATCAGTGATAGAAGGTGCCCCTTCAAATCCAGAAATGGATATTTCTCCAAGTGCTTTGAGATCAGCCCAAACATTAGTAGATCATGAGGCAACAGGAGTAAGAGGCAACTCAAGCCTACAAGACACATACGATGGCTCCTCTTTTTGAGGGTCAGCATCATTCACAAACAAACAGAAGGTGCATTCCAAGTACACTAGGAAATTTCTTGGAGTACTTTTCCGTTCTACCAAAATTAAATATGAATTCAAAATGGTGGAAAAGAGGAATGACATGTATAAGGTAATGAACATTTTTGAGGCCCTTGCTGGGTTTGAGGCTGGTTCAGCTGAGGGCGATCACGCCCTAGGCTGGGAGCCAAGATCGAGCAACAGGGGAAAAAGAGTTCCAAGTTACTTTGCACAAAGAACTTTTCAAACTTTGGAAACCTTATAAAAGTGGAAGCTCCTTTCCTAATCAAATTAGGATCTTTCATGGGTGGAAGGTTCACGTCTATTTGAAACGGACATTTTGCCAAGTAGGGAGTTCACTGGTAATGCATGGAGAAAATTTGATAATAAGGTAATTCTTTACCTTTGTCTGGGAAAACAGAGTGTAAGGGGTTTAAATATTTCATGGTCTTGGATGCATCAACACATTGGTCGACTGAAAATGGTTGAAACTGTTGAATGCTTCTAACTTGTAACACATGGAGGAACAAAATTTGTAGTTCCTAAATTTAATCCTAGCCATCACATGAGTCATATATAAAAATTTGGTGCCTTTCCTTAACCCCAGTGGGGTCTTTCAAGTATAGAGAAATTTTGTATGTGTGTACAACAGCAGCCTGCAAAATCAATTGTATGCGACATTCTACAACATGAGGAGTTTCTACAATAAGCAGCTAGAAACTAAAATTTTCAATTTTCCAATGTCAACATGTTCAAAACACTAAACCATGAAAATTTGAGCACTGGCTACACTTGATGTAAGTGTGTTAGTGTGACACACCTTTTATGCTCTGTACGTTTGAGCTGCACATGCTAGTGTAGTTGCAACATGTCCTGAAATCGTTGACTGCTAGTTAGTGCACTGATCTGCTTTGCTCTGATTTTCTGCTATACTTGTGCGACAGTTGCTGACGCGTTAGACCTGCTTTGCTCTGTTTTGAATTACTGGCGGAGATTTGATCAGCTGTGGGATCGCCGGCGATCCGGGTTTGTTTTGTAGCTAGGAATGGCTTGCTAGCTAGTTGTGACCAGGATTGCCGCCTGGTGGTGCTGGTACAGCACTTCCTTTGTTTGCCCTTTGGGCGTGGAATTTGGAAGTTCGTTGGTGGTGGACGGTAGCCGAGCAGTCGTCCTCAGGCTCGCTGATTTTTCTTATCATTTCAACGTTGTTAGCTGGAGGTGGCGACGATGCGACTCCAAATTTCCAAGATTTGAAGTGATTATATGAACCTGCAGCTGCTACACCTTCATCTTGTTGTGAGTCTGTGAACATGGCGATGAAATCAATGGGTTCGACATTAGCGGGTTCGACATTAGCGGGTTTGACTACAGCGTGGCTGATCGTAGTACTCTCGACTACTGGTTCGTCGTCATCTACTGCTTTTTCTGAATTCGAAAGCTGGCTGCTGCTAGGAACGTCGACGCTTCCTGGAACCCGAAACCTGATCGCAGTGGCGCCCTGGAGTTGTGCTCCATCGAACAATATTACCACGATCATGAAATAAACTATTCCCATCATTCGGATGCTGAGCGTACTCGTGGGTGCCATGATAATCACTGGTGCTATCATGCGGGTATGATTTGTTTCCTTACAAGAATATAGGCTCTCTAATTAGTAGCGGTAATGTGGCTGGCTATTTTCTTCTTTCTGGAATGATAAAACTGGTTTTCTAATGTAGTTTATGATCCGGTTCTTCTGCAACGGCAGCCTGAAGGTCTCTAGTACTAGGTGTCGTCTAAGTTAGCGCCGCGATGATTCATCGATCAGTCTTACTCTCTCTAGTAATCACTGAACATCCCTGCGATCAGCTGTGATCAGAGTCGATGCGTTGAGCTAAATATAACCAACTGTGTGATGATGGTTATGGATCAATGCTTGCAACTAATTCGACAACGTTCGGTGAATTATGCACCACTAAGCAGTCGAGACTGGTCCGGTGTTTTATATATAGCCCGAATCTGTCCAAGGCTGTCGCTCTCAGCTCTTGTATTCTCCGCCACTAGACGCGTGATCCTGCCTGTAGGAGAACCCTAGCTGCTACTGCATAGATGCGCTTATAGTTTGACCACCAGAGTTCGCGGCGAATATTAATGCCGTCGCCGACTGCGCCCAAGTCGATCCTTCCCAAGTCTTCTCCCAGCAGATCGGATTAAATTACTCAAGTCAAGTTCACTATGAATGTCAAAGGCTACTACTAACGGGAAGTTCCTTGAGGTTAGTTGATCCTAGCAATCGTAGAAACTGATAATTAGTTGGTGTGCAAGAAAAGCAAACAAAGAAATATATACATACACAATATTATTATATGTACATGATGAAGCTTTCTTTCGTAACTTGATCATCGTCGTTTGCGGATTCTTGATTCAAATTTGTCCCCTGGCCTTCCTTCCGAGCGACCTGGTGTAGGCAAGATCTTGAACGGTATGGTGCAGTCGTGGGCTCCCACCATAGCGTACAACTACTTTTCATACACGGTTCAAAATCCTTTGAACTGACGAACTCTTATTCGCCAGGTTCCCGGGAACTTACCAAATGGTCAAAGAGCGGAAAGTGCGCCGACGATTAATGAAGGTCGCGCCCATTACACCGTACGTATAGGTCTGCGTTTGCTCCGTAGGTATGTGTATGTGTTATAAAGCGTCATGGTGCGTGATCTTGTGTTGTTTAAGTTCGTCATGGTGCGTGGTATTGTGTTGGAGGACATAAGAAAAGATAGTGAGACAATAATTCTTCCATATTTATTTTTCTCTCCTTATCTTTTCGTCACTCTCTAGAATTTCTACCGTCAGTTTTTACTATGACCTGACAGCAGAGTTTTTTTTCTTCAAATTCCTCGAGTAGGCCCACTGGCCAGGATCCCCAACATTAGTTTAGCATTAAATGACGACTGTCCTAGGTAGGCTGTAGCATTTTTACAAAAGTGATGCTGTAACTGGCCACCTACCAAGTGCCTAGGTCTAGATGTGACTAATTTAATTATTGTTATTTCGGAAAATGGGGGAAAAATCCCTGGAAATCACAAAATTTTCTGGAAAGAAAATCCCCAAGTTGCCAAGTCTGACCACAAAAAAAAACACTGTTTGCGCCACCCAGGCACCATGATGGCAAATCACAAGCCAGTTTCCTTAAACATTGAACTGGCACTTTGTGTAGGGTGAAGCTGGATGCTGAAGGCTTTTTCAAGATCTGGTCGGATTGTATATAACTTTGCCTGAATTAGATTTTAGCCTTTTCAAAAAAGGTTTAGGGTTTCTCTAGCCCACATAACCTAAACCTGTTTTAAAGGGAAAGTAGCCCCATCCAGGTGCTAGTTTCACTTTCAGCAAGCAGCCAGTTACATGGTCCCCATCACATTTTAAATTCGTCACCCTTCCGTTCAGGTACCCTACAACCTGACGTAGAGCCGGCCCCAGATCCTGGTTGTTTCGAGAAACTTGCCAACATTTATTTAGACTAGCATCAAAGAAACATAACTAATTTGAAAAAATTCATTAATATGCTCGTTCAAGATGCTATAATTCTAATAACAAAACAAACACAATATAGAGTTTTGGCTTGATATTCCAGCCCATACGTATTCAAAACAAATTTGTATTAGTGAAATTAAAGGCAATCACATGAATTTTGAGGTTTAAAAAATTACCACCCCTACAAGTTTAAGGCCAAAAGATGGTTACCAAGTGGATCTCCATGTAGGGAAGTTAACAAACACTTGCAATTCAATGGGGATAATGACAACAAAATGCAAAAACAAGTAGATAGTAGCTACCTAATGTTGCATATGAAATCTTTTAGGGGTTCAACCCTAGTCTTGAAGACTTTGCCCATTGTAGGAGGAGATTTTTAAAAAATAAATAAAATGAAATTCAAATTAAAGAAATGCAATTGCATACACATATCGATAAGCATATCAATCCTTTTTGAAATGACTAAAAAAATGCAAATTTCATAACAAAAAACATATGAATAACACATATTGCATACAAGGTTAGGGTTTAGAAGTTTGTTGTTGCTTGGAATTAGGCCTTTGCACCACAATGAAATGTTGCAACAATTCAAGAATTCATTGTTACAACAAATAAGAAAGTGTTAATGTAAATTTTTTTTGAGCAAACATCTTAACAACCAAATCCAAATGGGTGGTTAACATATTCTTTAATTTGCTCTTCATAGACCTTAGATTATTAAAACATCTTTTATCTTTTGTGTTGGCCATGGATAACTCAATGAATTTCAACCATTTAGATAGTTGATGAAAAGGAAGACTTAGTTGATTGCTGGTCAAGTTGGTTAAAATTTTAATGCACATATCACAATCTAGAAGAGGCTTCACGGTTCATGGCAAGCATAGTAAGCTTGGAAAAAATGATTGTTGCACCAATGTATAATTTGCTGAAATAGTATTGTGCTTTCAAAATGGAGAGTTATGTCATAAATTTTAGTTCAACTTTAAATTACACCCAAAATTGAGGTTAAATCACCCCAATGGCATTCTTGTTCCCTTTTGTTGTGGTGTCAGATGTTTGTTCATCAACCATGTGCATAAAAAAACACTTATGCTTTGCCAAGATGCATTTGGTAGGAAACAATAGTGAAATCCAATTTTGTGTCTTCACCTTGCACAAAATCTTGAACACCTTTTATTCCAAAAATTAGACCAATTTAATCATTTGGAAAGGCCATTTAAGGGTTTATGCATGGTAATTGTAAACTAATTGGAGAAACGACTTGATTTTTTCAACAAAGGAAAATTGAGACAACATTTGTGTGGTCAAGTTGGTTCAATGTGTAACACAATGCACACTTAACATGAAAGGCCAATGCTTTTCTTTCACCTACATTGAACAAAAAAATTTGAACCCTGCAATGGCATCACACCATTTGTTCCAAAACATATAAGTTTCAAAGCCAAGTCAAGTTTCAAAAAACCACCATACAAAAGAAGAAACTCCATGATTAACTTTGTCAAATTTTCAACATGGGAACCCTTAAGAACTTGCTACAATTTCAAAATAATTGGAGACATTTCCACCCTTCCACACTTAAATGCAAACATAAATTTATGATTGATTACCAATGATGGTTATTTTCATTGCAAGAAATAGAAATAAATCTACTTTTTGCATTGTTAAACAAGTAGATTGAAACACAAATTCATGCATCACTTTAGCATCATGTTCCAACCAATTGTGTTGGTCCAATGATTTGGAAGGTTGTGCAGCACTTTCAAGAAATCAAAAAGCTCCTTTCAACCTTCAAAATCTATTTTAGGCCACCCTTGTTTAAACAAATGGAAAATTAGAACAAACTATGAAAGGTGGTTAGTTTTCTACTTTTATTTAAGGGTTAGTTTAGTTAACAGGGTAAACTTCTAGCTTCTAAAGTTGTTAATAGTGGATTTATCCATTGTTTTCACTAATGGTGCTTATGACATTAATTTAATTAGTCTGAAGAAAGGGGTAAATAGAAAATCAACAACCTAGCCTTCTAGAAGGGGTAGATGGCTAACTAGTTGGCCTAGTAATATCAGTTAATTTAGGGGGGTGCAAATTTAGAAGGAAGGGAATTAATTTTCTTTTAGGAAAAGAAGTGAAAGATAAGGGAATACTTAAGGGATTTAAAGAAGTGGTGTGGCCCTCCTAACTTTCTCTTTCTCTCTAGCTAGACTTATTTTTTGACTTCTATTATATCCCATCCTTCCTTTCTCCTTTCTAGAATTTTCTCTTCATGAACTTCTTCTGATATATTGCCACAAGGAAGTCAATATGTATTTCTTTGACAATGAAAGCATAATGGAAAAAATAAAATTATAAGGATTTACATATACAATATGTTTTAGGTGTGTGCATGTGTTAGTAATGTCAAGGTGTGGAAATAAACTACCATTGTGAAAACAATTAGGAGAAGGAAACCAAAGGGGGGGAGTTGGGGGGGTGGGGGGGGGTAATGGACTAGAGGTATGGTCTAATGTGGGGTGGGCATTTATTTATTTATAATAATAGTTGGGTCTAATTTACACTCAAATTTTTTTGAACCGCTTGGGTCGAGTTATTTGGAAATTTTCAATTTTTAAGAACCTTTCAAATTCAGATTTTAAGCAATTTAATAAGGCGGATATGAGGGGGGGTCAAGGTTTTGGAGATTATTGCACAAGTATTTGCCATGGTTATTCGGCAAAACCCCATGTTGTACATATATCCCATAACTTAAGGTTCTTTGGGTTTTTTACAAATATTGATGTGGGTGCATTTTTTAATATTTGGGGGTTTTTTTTATTGAATCTTGGTTTTTGGAGTTTTTTTACCAGAAATTTTGAGGTTTTTTTTTTATAAAACCTTGATACAGGTTTCAAACTACCAAAATATTTATATTCTGCCCACTACCAACACCTAAAGACACAAGATCAAAGAAAAACAAAAACTGGAAAAAAAATTCTATTAGTAGAGTTTAAAAACAAACATGCCATACATATTTTAGTTTTGTTGCATAAGTTTTGGAAAGGTAAGTGGATCAAATTCTCACAATGCCCCACTCTTTGAACTTTTTTTGGTCCAAAATATCATCCTACTTATATAAGCATGTTGTTTTTTTAAAAAAAACCTTGTACTTTACAAGGACTTGTTAAGTACAATTATGAAAGTGATTCAATTATTACATAAATACCCATTTCTGCATTTCTTTGTGGGCTGGTTATGGTTATCATTATTAAATATTTATATGTGTCAGGTGCAAAAACGAAGGCAAATTTACCAATTTAGAAACAACTAGTATGATCAGGTTGGGTCCTTGGGCTTTGCTAAATTCACGTCCAACCAATATATATATACCCATTCAAATACCCAATGGGTTTTTTGTGTACACCTCATACCCACCCCACATTAGTATGGTCATTAGATTTTTTTCTTGTTATTATTATTATTATTATTATTTGATATTTTTTTGTGTGACAACATAAGGTGGTAATTTTGCTACAAGGTAGAATTACTATCCCTACTACCATTTTTTTTGTTACTTTTTTTTGTTTTTCTCCTTTATTCTTGTTGGTGTCCATATCTCTTGACCTTACAAGGTAGTTTTGTTGTAGAGAAAAATTAATACCATGAGGATTTTTTACTACTATTTCTTTGAATTTTTTTTTCCTAGGTCTATTTTCGAGTAGTTATAAAACAATTTGACTGATTTCCTTGTATTTTTTCTTGATTTTTTGAACACCCTTAACATTACCATAAGGCGGGAATGTAATTTTCAGGTCTCTTGTTCAAGCCTATTTACAAAAATTGCATGAATTTTTACTTTTGCTCCATAGGGTCCCTTTTTGTAACTTGTAGAGCTAGAAAAACTAGCCCATAAAACATAACATACTACCATTCATTCTTTATAATGTGTTGGTTATTGGTGTTCATGTAGTTGTAAGTATTGACCAAAAACCATCCCTAGATGTGTATATGGTGCTTTGCAATGACATATATGTTTTTGCAATTTATCAAACATAAGAACGAAGAACTTGTTTCTATTCTCTACTTCATTGCAAATTATACATCTTACTTGATCATCTTTTCTCCAAGCTTAATAATTGCTTCAACCCATAAAAGTTCAAGAACTCAAACATCCTAAAACACCTAATTGAACTCCCATTCCTTCTCTCCAATTTTTTAGGCAAGAAGATTTTGAATGAGATCAACAATTGAATTCAAATCATTTACAATAGTGTTAGAAGTTGAAGCTCATAGAGTTCCTTTTGAGAAATGGAATGGGTGCTTACTTTTGTGCATGATGTCAAAAAATTGTAACAATGTCGAACCTAGAGGCTTGGTCATGAATTTTGTTGAAATTGCAAGTGTAAATGAACCATCACTTGGGGAACAATAAACATTCAAAGGATTAGAGGAAAAAAATAACTTCTAATATTTGAAATTCAATGGGGGCTTTGAGTGATGACATTGTCCATGTTGACATGCACCGATTAGATCCAAATGTGGTGATGCTCTTAAACACATGATGATTTGAACCCGAATCACAAACGCACCAAAACTTACAAACAACATAAGTTACAACACATGCACATGATGAACCCATTTTATATGTGATTATACAAACTTGATAACATACAGTAAAATGCAAGAGTACATACAAAACTTTATACACAATGTGGGAGGGATGGGATTTTTGTACTTTTAGGTTGTTAAACATCACACTAATTGCACACAAGTAGGCTTTACAATAAGCTTGAAGGTGATGACAATTGGCAATTGGAACTTCTATTCACTAGTGACTTTCTATTGGAGCTTTTGAAACTAATGGTTCAAGCAACATCTTTGCAACCCTCAAGTTCTAATGAAATTGAAGGCAATGATGACAACAATGAAGTTAAAACTAATAACAACATGATACATTAACACTAGTTGGTGAATGAAAAACTTCAAATGCCATAAAGCAAAGATGCAATAATGGACACAATTGTTGAAGAGAATTGATCCAAATTGATTAACATTTTGATCAGATTTGCACATCCAATGGCCAAAGGGTTTCATGAAAATGGTGATGGTGGATCAAGGCTTCATCAAATAACTTGGTGGCTCCTATCACATCAAAATCCATCAATTGTTGGCAATTTTAGCCCAATCTAATGGTCTAAAATAACCTTAGGTTGAATGCTCCTTTTTTCTCAGAAAAATGTTAAAATTTTCTTAAATAAAGCACATTGACTTACTTAATAAATTAAAAATCAAATTTTTTAATCTACTTATGAAAAGAAAATTGATTTCCTTTTCATGTTTTTCTCTTAATTGTATCACAACATCATCATATAATTTCTTCCAAATCTTTTGAATTAAAAAAAGGAAGCAATAAAAATTTGAAAATATGAAAGTTTTATCTTTTGTACAATATGAAAATAGTGTTTTCTTTTGAGGCATGAAATTATCATTAATATGATTAAAATGGTGAAATTGAACCAAACTATGTACTAATAAGATTGACAATATTTTGAATTTCAACATTGTTATAACAAGATAAACAAAAATGTGTCAATTCCATTGCAAAAATTGAATGAAATTATTGTTGGTGTTGATTATGACAACATATATAAACACTTTAAGTTCTTGCTTTTTTGAAAAATTTGCCAATTTGTGAAATGTTACCAAAACAAAACACATGTTTGAAGGCAACCAACCATGAAATTACTTTTGGTATTTTCTCCAACTTCATTGTCCCTTCAATTTAATAACTTGTATACACAGCTTCCATTACTTAAGCTTGTAAATTCTTGATGAATATATTATTTTTCATGTGAACTAATTATAACTTGAACTTTTTCATCTGATGTAAATGTAACTTTAACCTAAAATTTATATGATTAATTTTAAAGCTTAAAACTATAAATGTACTTTGAGTTCAGAGCCTTCCACACATCATTTGAGGTAAAACCTTTCACCTATTAATGAATTATGAACCAAAGGTCAATTAACATTTTGTAAATTGTTAACTTCATTAACAATTGATTCATGTCTTGTTCAAATGTTAATTATGACATTTGAAGGTTGTGATAAACTCAATTCTATGTTTATGATGTTTTAATGGTTACATCAATATTTTTGGATTAAATTAATGCCATGAAAGTTTTTTTAATTTATTTCTAGAACAATTTTGTATTTCAAATTGGAGATATTAATAATAAAAAACTATGAAATATATGTGTCTAAAGGAATCTTTAATTGTTACCCCTTTCCAAATATGAAAGTAATTGTTTGCACAATGAAAGTAATAACCAACCAACCAATGAACCATGGCCTCAAAATTAATTTGAACTAGTGACTAAGGCATTTTTTGCATTATGGTGAAGGACTATGATCATGGGAATGTTGAAAGCCCTCAAAACACATCAAAAGGCCATCTCATGGAAATTCAAAAATCATTAATGTGTGACCCCAAGTTGTTAAGTGTAATGTAAAGTGAAAATAAATTTCATTGAGGTACCAACATATTATAATGAAAAAATAAATTATTTTATGTAAATTTTGATTTTTAATTTGATATTCTAGGTAATAATTTTTACTATTGTTTTATAGTTTTTTTTTCATCATTTTCCTTCCATTTCTTGTTTCTCCACTTTCTTCATTTTTTTCATTTCAACAAGTACAATCACTATGGATCATATAAAAGGAAAAACAATGTAAAACAAGTTTGACCAAACACAACTTTTTTGTTCATGGGCTCACGAACTAATAAAAAAATCAGAGGTGGGGGTACTAAAAATGATTGTCTCATTCAATATCTAGTGGACCTATTCACTTGAATATCTCGTTGAAACTTAATGCCACATTCATGTTTTTTTTTCCCCCTTAAATACATACATTACTAAGATATTATTTTATGCATAACACTTAAAATTGAACAAGTTTAAGTATTCCTAACAAGTTCTAAAAAACTTTTCAAGACTTTCTTTTGTGATAAAAAAAAGTTCAAGGATTCGTAAGGAATGTTTAAATAAATTCTTTCAAGATTTTTACCACAAACACCTTAGTTGCTAATGTATATAAACTGTTCATGTGTGATAAGAATCAAGTGCCCAATTGTAATGTATAATAAGGTTCAAAAAGTGAAATTTCTAAGAAATTTGGACCATTGGTAGACCATGGCCCACATTGAATAAATTTTATTATTCTTACTTTTATAATTGAAATAAATAAATATTTCAGATGCTTATATAAAATTTGGAGCAAATTAATTTCATTTGACATGGAAAAAAGAAGAAATTAAAACAAGTCATAATTTATGAAAAAAAAGGTGAATTTGAGGATCCTAAGAATGAGCATTTATGTTTAAAAAGGGTATCCCAACCATGCTTGGACCTGATCATCAAAAGTTAACTAATCATGGTGATAATTCTAACATACTATATGGGGATACATAATTTTGACATATTATTATCTATTATGAAAGTTATAATATGTCAAGATTATCCCCAATAGACTGTGGGCCTAACAACAAGTTTGTTAGATCATGAAACATTATCCATATTACACTTAATATTCATTTTTCATCCATTTGTATTTCCTTGGTCCCTTGTATAAAGTGAATTGAACCTTAAAATGGTTTTTATTTTTCAATCATAGATTTTATATTTTCATGGTCTTGGGGCAATATGGGGCGACCATGTCTATTTGTTAAGGAAGGTTGTTTGTTTATTTCATTTTTTTGTCATGTTGAGATTTTCTAGACCATGACACACCCTAATTCACTTTTGGTCTTATTGAAATGCCTTCCATGAGTATGGGGGTATCCAAGGTCATTTATCTCTAATGTTTGGAGATTTGGTAAATGATAAATGGTTGAATATTGGATAATTTTGTCATTGAAAACTCAATAGAATAAAAATTAAAGATTATAAGGAAATTGAGGCACACTTTTGGTATTGTTGGAAAATATTCAACAAGTAGGATTTATTGGAGGTGATTTCATAACCATACATGTAAGGTGTGGGAGATAAGAAAATTTGAGTAGTTCTTGTCATTGGAAATGTAAATAAATTACCCTTGGCTTTCAATTGAGAAATTAGTTGCGTATCAAGTTCATACTTGAGGCAACAACACAAGGCACACTAGTTTATTCGAATATATACATTCCACAATATGGATATAACAATTCATATTTTCATAAAATTAAAATTCAATAAGATGGGGATAATCTTGACATATTAATACTTTAATAATAGATTATGAAATTATACTTTAAAACATTTATATAAGTGAAATATGATGTATAGAAATTTAACTTCATGAGTAGATAAAAATTAGCATGTATGATCCATTATTTTTGCACATGTGTAAAGTCTGTTTTTACAATGTAATATGTGTACATGAGGAGGAAATTGAAGAAGATTGTATGTTGCAATTTCAGTTAAAGTTACATACTCAAAATTAGGCAATGTGATGGGGATTAGGTTCATCTATATCAACTATGTAATAATTAACTATGCACATACATTGAAAAATAGATACCTAGGTATTGAAATATCTCCAATAAATTTTATATAATCTTCAATTATCATCTCTTAGGACATCTTTCCATTAGTCATCTGTGATGACAAAATTTGATATAACAACTTTTCATTGTAATTTGCTTTTTAGCTATGATCATAATCACCTTGCATCTTTACAAGTCAAATGTTGACCAAAATATGGAGGTATGAAAGGTGTGAGTCAAACTACATTGACATTTATGATTTATTATTATTATTTTAAAGTTATCTAGAGAGTTCCCTACAAAAAGCCCCCAACTATAGCTGCCAACATTAGTAACATACACAGTCCAAAATAGTTGCAGTTTCCAATGGAAAGTGATTGTTCCTACAAGGATTTCAATTATTAAAAACTTTCACAAGCAATTGTGATTGCAACAAGGTAACAAAAAAAACCCTTATTCATATGATCTTATAGTTCATATGATGTAGGTTAGTAGCAATGTTGACAAGTTTCCCAATTTGGAGTGTTAAACGTGAGATTCATGTGCATGTTCACAAGAACCAAATTGTCAAACTAGCCTTTGGCTAGAATTGGAACTGAAATGAAATCTTGAAAAAAACAATATTGGTTTAAGTGTTCTTCACGCAAGCAAGTTGGTCCTATTTTGAAAAATTAGGGGTTACAAGTAGGTTGAATTTATAGGTAATTGGTTGGTTTTAATTTGTTGTGAACTCTATACTTATATAATATCCAACCTTGGGGAATGTGTTGTACATGGAATTGAATTTTTTTTGTCAAAATTGGAATTGCATGGTCGGAAACACCAAGTTCAAACCCACACTTGGGGGACCTATCAAAAATAATAATAATAATAAATAAATAAATATATATATAACCCGAGACCGAAGATGCTCTTCAAAAGGAAGAACATGCCAACATTGGTTAGTAGTAGTGTTGTTGGGTTTAGGGTATTTGATAAGTTCAAGCTAGGTTCAAGGTCAACAAACTAATATCACACCCAAACAATTATTTTTACTGTGTAATGTACATTGAAGCAGACTTTGAATTACCCGAGATATGACTCCAATCTGTCTTTGTGAGACCACTCAAACTGAAGGTTTCATCAATCTAAGAAACCATTCTCAAAACCACATTGAAGAGTTTTTGAAAAGAAAGAAAAGTCAAAACCCAAACCAAAGGTTCGTTTCAAAATCAAGAATTAGACAAACACTGAGTATTGTTCAGTTCTTGGTTTTGAAGGGAACCAAAGTTTCAGTTTCTGTTTTTTTTTTGTTGATTTTTTTTTTTCTTTTGTTTTTCCTGATTTCAAACCCCCAAAAAAACCATTTCATTTCTAATAAAATTCATTTGGCTTTTTGGCAGTCAAACAAAGGCTGGTCTTATCCAGGCATTTTCATAGGTGGGTCAGGCAGCCATCTGCTGGTTTCACTTTTGGTGCAGTCAGTTTCACTTGCAATGTAAATTGGCAATGACAAGCAAACTTTAGATGTGAGTCAATAATAGTGGCAAAATCCGGATATGCTCTGGAACAGGCCCTACCATTCCTCTTCCATTGTAACAAAAGAGCTTTGAAAACACCAGACTTGCCCAAACTTGAATGTGGTAAGGAATACCAAGTTATCAGATTTCTGGGCATCAACCCTTCCACATTGCTTATAAGCTATCCCATCCCCAAGCCATTCAAATCAACTATTCAGCTGCGTTTACTTGCATACACATGTTGCAATCTGGTTGCCAATTAGTGTTCCCAAATGGCCTCAAGGTTTTACCACATTTCAATCTTTCAGTAGTCCTCTCAGCATATACTATTGTGCACCTAAAGTGCCTTACCTATTTTCCCTACCAACATTGTAATCACTTCCATCCCTATCTATGCACCTATGATACTTACCCACCTACCAACCCAAGTATATATATTCACTTATCTGTCAGTTCTCAAAAAATTCAAAAAATTGATTTTGATATATAATCACAGTTCTCAAAGAAAAAGAGAAAAACTCAAATAACCAGCCAATGGAATTATCAGTTCTTTGTTGGTTCTTTCATAAAAATTATCAGTTTCTTCATGAAAAGCATTGGGTTTTAAAAATAACCTGATGGTTCTTTGATTCTGATTTTTTTTTCAAAGAATTGGAATCAATGGTTCTTTGAATCTCAAATATTTAGAGAATTGCTCAACATTGAATTCTTTAAAATTATAAAAAAAATGCCCAACATTGGTTTGCAACATAAGTTGGAACCTTGGTAACTCAGGTGTGATTCATCCACAAGAGTCACATTCAACTCTGATTACTTTTGATGATGTGGCAATAATAAAATAGAATAAATAAATTAAAAAAAATTTCAAACTGATTTATATAAAAAACATAAATTATGAATCTCATGTTTTCACTTCTTATTTTGAATTATTCAAACAATCAAATAGGGGATAACAATTGAAATATAGCAAAATGTCATGTGAGAAAATGAAAAATCAAACTGAATGTTTCTATTTTAATCTATTAAAAAAAATTGTACATGTGAAACTTGGATTTTTAAAAATAAAATCAAATTAAGAATTTTTATTTTATTTTATTTTTTTACAAAAATAATTTTTTTGAATTTGAATTACATAATTTTCAAAGTGAAATTAATTTCATTGTGAGATTTTTTTAAATATAATTATAAAATATAATTTAATTTTTACCATTTGGAATTTTTAAAAAATATGTTCTAATTGAACATATTTTAAATTAGTGTAATACATTTCACATTTGGAAATTAAAACACATTATAAATTTTAATGTAATTATCAAACTAAAAATTAATTTAATTAAATAATGATATTAAAAAAACGTGTTTATATATTTTGTGATAATAATCTTTATCACCATGTGAAATGGTATCAAATGGTAATGATTTTGGGTTGTGGATGAGGAGTTGAAGGTTTTCAATTTTAACATGTTTTGCCTATGACATTATAGTAATGACTTGTCATAGGTTTCCCAAATTCTCATTTTTAAAAAATAAAATAAAATAAATATATATAATAAATTTGAGAATGGAATCAAAAGTTTAATTTGACTTTGGATTCATCCATAGTTTAATTTAGAAGAAGAAATGTATATATATTATTAATATAATTTTAAAATTATTTGAAAATAAAATATTAATAATTTCTATGTTAAATTAATATTGCTGCATCAATTGGCAGTTTCAGTCATTTTAGATAGTTAGATAAACTAAAAGCTTTAGCCATCTTAATCATTTTCAACAATCATCTTAGTCTAAAAAAATAATCAAAATTTTGACGTAAATGATTAGTCCAATCTACCTTAGAATAATTTTGTCCCCTTTTATGTTTTGTTTGAAATTTCAATCACAAAAATAAGAATAAAAACACACATCTGTAATAGAATTTGAATCTAAAGACATTGATTTAGTTTAAGCATAAGACATTTCTAAACAGTTTGCATAAATTTTGGGGTTTTCTACATTGGTATTAGCATGGGTGCTGATTCACCCAAGGCCTAAGGATGTCCCTCTGAAAAGGATAGTACCTATCCTTTGTACTTATTTGTGACAAATCATATGAGTTTATTTTTAGTCATTGAAAAATATCTTGCAATGACTTTAGTTCAGATTATAAATTTGTGTGCTTGCATAATTGCAACCAAGTTTTAGTGTGTGAGTAAGTTTAGTTTTTCTAGTTCAAGTTTCTAAGGTTTTGAGCCTCATTTCAAGTTTTATGTTACATTTTCTTGTTAGTTTTGAAACTTGTCAAAAAAACATTCTTGTAATGAAAATTCGCCAAATTCATATTTCATTTCTCTTTTCCTAATCACTGTTTGTCACATGTGCTCAAAAATTTTAAAATCATTTTAGCCAAAAGGAGAGAAAGGATTCACTATTTTAGAATCTCATCCATAGAAATCTCGAAAAGTCTGGGGAAAACACTGACTGGTGGGTGCTGCTTCACATAACACCACGTTAAGAACCACTTTAGTCCAAGTGACCAAAGGATATTCAATCAATGCCCTTGAAACCTAGACAAATTGAGGTCAGGTTTGCACAAATTCAAACATGATAATCTAGACTTGTCGGTCCATCAGAAAACCCCAGACAAAATGACACAATCAACTTCCTAGAGCTTTGTTTGTTTGACTAGTATTTTCCAGCAAGGTGGATTGGGTACAGAGTTGTGGACTGCACCTGATGCATTACAAAAATTGGAGAACAAAATGCCAAGAGTAGCCAGCCCCATAAAGAGTCAAGAGCTCCGCCAATTTCTTAAGTCTAATTATAAGGACATCTCACCCAATGCATCTTTTTTTTCCACTGTTTGTGCAGCATTTAAAAAATTGGGCATTCCTTCGTTTTGAAAATCCCATAATTTGTTTTGTTTTCTTCCCATTCTATCCCACCTCTGGTATCACAGGAATTTATATTCGAAATTAGGCGCAGGTCTTCACACTCAGTAAAGTCCAAGGCTAAGCCCATGACCTTGGCCTTTACCAGACACAAAACTATGTATGCAGCATTATC
>Ga0209208_10005068_pt1 | contig 18458 bp, 19 predicted proteins | sample S1TSphfallax_3_FD_187694 | JGI IMG/M metagenome (GOLD analysis project Ga0209208, IMG submission 187694) | Host-associated microbial communities from peat moss isolated from Minnesota, USA - S1T2_Fd - Sphagnum fallax MG (SPAdes) (version 2) | ecosystem: Host-associated > Plants > Peat moss >... | reverse complement strand
GATAATTAAGAAGATGTGGCCATTGTTGAAAAAAGAGGATGATCAAGAGGGGTGATAATCAACAACAATAGATGATAATAAAAAGGAAGCATAATTAATTAATAAAAGTTACTATGAGGAAGAAAATGTGATAACAACAAAAGATGACGATAAAGAGGAAGTGATGATCAACGATAATAGATGATAGTTAGGAGGAGGCAAAGATCACCAATAAAAACTACGATGAGGAGGAAGTTATGATCAACAACAAAAGATGAAATCATGAAACAACAATCAAGAATAAAAAATGGCGATGAAAAGGTGAGGAGATCACTTAAAAGGCAATGACAAGGAAAACCAAAATGCATGCGCACCACTAATTGTGCAAATAGACCAAGAAGAGAACGAAAACAACTAAACTTTCCCTAAACATCTTAACATGAGCACACCACCAAACCTTGAAGATTGTGCAAAAAATGTGGCATAAACTTTAAGGTTACACAAACAACACATTGCCCATGATCGTAGATCTCATTACACATTTTTGTGGTGAGGATAAATGTTTTTACATAAAATTCACATTTTTCACATGCAACCATTTTTGTGAAGGGTTTATTGTTGTCTACTTGTCAAATTTTGAATGTTCATTAAAAGGGAACAACATGTTTGTTCATAGGGACAATGTGTTTAAGAATTTTTGAAACCAATGGACCCCATTTTTTTGGGGAGGGATAAATTTCATGTCTTATACCAAATCAAATTATTCAAACAACTATGGATGTGCTCAAAGATGAAACACAAGTTCTTTTTAAACCTCATAGGCACAAAAAACCATTCCTAATGTGCAATATATCTTGAAGTCCTTATGTGTTTGGTGACCAACCTAACATTTGATCATCATGGTTTTGCCCCTTTAAATGGCAAAATCTAACTATCAACAAGTTAGAATAGGAATTGTTTTATCAAGTTCCCAAAACCTTGAACTCTCATAAATTCACATAGAATAAAATGTAATAAACACCTGATCATGTCTTTGCTTTTGAAACAAACAAACAAAAACTAAAATAGGAAATGTTCTCATTAAGTTCCCAAAAACTTGAACTCACAATTCACACACAATAATATTGTGGTTCATATTAATTAATTGGCGAAGGTGGGGCTCAAGGTACAAATTTATTTTGTAATACATTGATTGATTGGCTTAATAGGGAAAAAATCATTTTTGAAATCAAAAGTTTGAACAATCATTTTTTAAAAATTCCATTCCACTTTGAAGTGGGAGTGATTTGAAACAAAAGATTTATTATCACCAAGGCTATACATGTGCAATAGTCCCCCTTTGGCCCATCCATAGAGGTGAGAGGAAGACAACATTTGCCAAAACATATGGTGTAAAAAAGAGGTGGTCTTGGGAACATGTTGAGAAATATAGCAAAGAACATGGGGAACAAATTGGGAACATGATGAGAACCCATTGGGAACCTGATGAGAATACTTTGAGAATGAGGGAAAATGAAAAAAAACTTACCCCCACCCCCTACCCCAACCCGAAAGGAATAAAATCAGGGCACCTTGAGCCCACGCAGAGCTCCCCACTTTAAACCCATGCAATTTCTCTTCCCCAAACTGTTCATCGCCATTTTTGGCCTAGGGTAGTGGCAAGGGCAGAATTATGGGGACATAGTGAGTAACACCTGATGAACACTCCTCAAAATCAAAATGTGGGACCAAATGAGAACTACATCTGTTCCATAGTCTCTGCCATACACTAACAAGCAAACCTAAGTGAAACTAAAATATGTATGGAATAATATGCTGTAAAATCTCAACAACATTAACCAGCCCTTAAAGCCAAAAATCCCCCAAAAATGAAAAAAAAACAGCTTCCAACGGGGAAAAAGTAAAGCTGCTGATCTGGAGCACACACAAAATTACAAACTCTATCAGAAAACCAGATTACAACCCAAATCGTTTAGATTACCCGAACTTAGTACCCTTCCTTAGCTACCTTCAAAGATGGCGAATGCACATATACCTTGCTTCTCTCAAATGGAGCCATGAAAAATGGGGTGGACAAGCCAAATATGGGATGGTGACTAGAGGCTAGAAGCTACATGCAAGCGCGCCATTACTACACGCAACACAGTGGTGAGAGATAAGTTTTTTTACCTTATTAATTTAAGCGTGTGGTAGTATGTGGTGGTGTATGTATTGGTGCAGCATTAAAAAAGAGATGATCTCCAATGGCCGGAAATAAAGCCTCCAGTTGGATTTTGCCATTAAGTTACCACTTGTCATCATTGACTTCTCATAATAACATTTATACTTGTATAGTTTCTTTAGTAGTTATAATTTCGGTGGCCTTTGGAAAGTACCAAACATCAAACTGCGGTCCTTTTTTGTGTTATCAGTTAATTTTACTCCATTTGGAGGAGTACATGAAAGTTACTGAAGCAGCCACTATTTTTTTTGGGTAATTTAACACATGCTTTAAATAGTACTTATTATGTGCTGTGTGTTGTGATCATTTGTGTCTTCATTTTCTTTTCTCGATTGTCTCTTGTTTCTGTTTTGCCTTTGTAGTGTTGTGGGACCTCAGGACTCCGGCCACCCTAAGCCAAGTAGGTGCCCATAAAGGCAAGTAACGTATATTTAAAGGAGGAGATTTCAGATAGTGCAAACTAGTGACCAGGGGAATCTACCACATATAATGGTACCTGCACCTCTTGAGTGAGGCCTCTGAACGGCTATATTTAAGCCTGAGAAATGTTAAATTTCATTTTACCAAAGCATCAGTCTAGGTTCTGGTTCACTCCAAGGTCCCTAGTTGGCGCCCCATCGTGAAAACAAATTTAACATTTCCCCAGGTTGAATATAGCTTACTTAGAGGCCTCAATCAAGAAGGAGCAGGTACGATTCGAGGTGCTAGTTCACCCCAAGGCCTGCTAGTTTGGCCTCAGTGAACCAGCAGTGCAGTGGTACCAGTGTTTTTTATTTGGCGAAATTTTGCTCAACTGCGAAAAATAATTTTTTTAAGGGAATAAGTTGTCACAGATTTTTTGAAATTTTGAAAAAAATCGCCAAAAAAGTAGAGGTTTTGAGCTGGTTTCGTCAGATTTAGAAGCCCTCCTCCTGCAGGTCACCAAATAAAAGTAGGAATATAAATTGTTTTTATTGCCTTGCCTGTCATGTTACCATTTAATGCTAAATCTTTCTTGGGATGCTAGCCAATGGTGCTACATGAGAAAAATTGAAAAAACAATCACTGAGTGGTATAGTACCACGGTTAAAACTCCCGTTACACATTTATTTATTCTCCTTTTGAAAATTATAAATATTTGGTCTCTAGTAGTAAATCACTGTTCAAAGTCCGCATTTAAGGTTTCCCAGGTTGAATCTAACCATTTAAGAGGCTTCACTCAAGAAGGTGAAGGTATCATTGTAGGTGTTGGTTCAACCTGGCCATGTGTGAGTAATTGGAGGATTATGACTGTGCTTACTAAGTTATTAGTTCTGTGCCTAGTAAGTTATTAGTTTTGTGTGTCTCACGTGTGTTTGCGGTGGAGTGAGGCACACACTAAACAGTGGCAATGAATTAAATATGGTGTGTGGTCTGTGACATGTTCTAATAGTCAGGGTTGTGGACCTAATTTTCCAAACGTGGTTGTTTACCAGGCCCTCCTTCGTTAACCAAACCTGGTTGTACCCCCCATCCCTTGAAGCCCAGGCCGCTTCTTTCGACTTGCTTGCCACAACCTAGCCTTACCCCATCTCCCCCCACAAACAATTTTTCTCTCATTTGTCTACTGTTCCAAATCCATGTCCCTGAGTCCCAAGGATCACCTTCTCCTTGGGGCTAGATCATCACCCCCCACAAGCCCACCTTCTCCCTAGCCCCATCTCTCTAGGGAACATTCCCTGAGTCCCAAGCATCACCTTCTCCTTGGGGCTAGATCATCACCCCCGCAAGCCCACCTTCTCCTTAGCCTCATCTCTCTAGGGAACAGTCCCTGGGCCCACCTTCTCCCTGGCCCTATTTCCTCCTTAGGGAATCGCCCCAAGCCCACTTCCACTTCGGTCATTGTCCATCCCTAGGGTCTCAACTTGTCTTTGGTCCATATTATCTCCTCAGCCCCATCTCCTTCCTCAGCCCACCTTCTCCCCAAGGAACATTTTCTCCAGCCTACATCCTTTCACCGGGCCTACCTTCTCCCAAAGGAACATCTTATCCCATGCCCATATTCCAAGTGTCACATCTTTGCCCCCATGAACGTCTTCTCTTCATCCCACATCCTTTCCCCAACACTATCCCCTCTATAGGGCCACCTTTTCCCCAAGGAACATCTTCTCCCCAATGTGCATCCCCTCCCCAGCCCCATCTTTTCCTAAACCACTATGCATCCTTAGGGACACATTTTCTTTTTGGGGAACCCCATAATGTTTTCAAAGTTATCAATGTTTTCAAAGCATGATGTTTCCATGAAGTGTTCATAAAACCTAACTCAAATGGCACATTCGATTGTTTGACAACCAATGAGTTCTTCGGAGGAAAAAATATCCATCCTTTTTTGGAGAATAAAATCAAAGTTTGTGAAATGACAACATTTGATCTCATTATTACTTATACAAAGTTGACAACAAACATCAATTTTTTTTAACCTCATGGACAAAAGGAATTTGCACCTTTCAAGCAAGGCGCATTCTCTTTTAATTATTTCCATTTATATTTGTTGTATTTTAATCGTATCACAATCCAAATGGAAGTTCTCCCATTTTTCTTTTTCGATGTTGCACACTCGTAGTTCAATTTTGTTTGGTGTTGTTACAAGAATGACGAATTCTAAAGTTGATGTTATATTTGTGAAGTTCTCTGGTCAAGTTGATGCACCAAGTGGAAACTGTGCATGTTTCTACATTGAATTGCATCTCTCCCTAGGGTCGCTTTAACTACTACATCCACTAGGTGACGAAGTAAACAAGTGGGCATGGCTTTCATAGATATTGTTCGTACACAGTTTAGAGTACTTGATTTTCTAGATGGTGAATGTAATCAACTTGGGAAAGAAACGTAATTTGTTCTAAAAAAAGTTACGTCATTTCCTTTTGATTCATTCTAGGCACTTAGAATCAATAATTGTTTCACAATGTTGGCATACCATTGTGCATTTGGGCTTGAGAATGAAGAAATGAAAAATCCGCAATAGTGGATTGGCTAGGAAACCAATTGAAAGCATTGACCAAGAAGCCAGCCCCAAGAAGAACAAACAAATGCACAACAAATCCATCATGATTGGTTATCAATTTGCTTTTAGGGTTGGGCAAAGTTGTGTTGCACTTGACCTTAGACTTCTACACTATTATTGCATGGAACATATTGTTGAAAACTAGGGTGTTCCCTATAATGGCCATCAAACCACAATGTTTAAAGGTACGTGCCTAAAATATATGCCATGATTGGGGCAAAGGCATGCCATGAAAGATTGGATCATGAACAATGTTAGGCTCGGTGTATCCACCACGCAAATCATGGTGAAGCATGAATAACACTATGCTTTGATGAAAATCACACCAAAGAATCATGGATTGGTAATCATTTTGTCCTCCCACATGACACTCACAACGTTTATGGATTTGGATGTTATTTTGGAATTTAAATGCCACAAAGACTTCACAACTAGTGTTAGGCTTTAAGCGGATGCAAATCCCAAAAACATTTTTTCTTCTAGTAAGAACCATTTGGTTCAAAATCATCTAGCCTCAAATCTATTCTTAACATCCAGAATTTGTACCATAAAAACTAATGGTGGATCTAGGGCATGAAAAGGCTATTGCTTGTGATGCAACTTTTGGAATAAATGATAAAAAGGTGTTATTGCCAATTTTCCTTCAATGTTTCATCTTTTTAGGATCAACATGGTCTTCCTAACTAATGAACTTTTTGCTTATTGCAATTCCTGTTATATACATTCATGGTTTTCAACAAGTGGCAAAATGGAATTCTTGTGGCGTGGAGTATATCCATTTGGAACAAGAATGTGAACTTTTAGCAATGGTTGACAACATTGAAGGCCAAACTCCAACATGATTTTCTTGAATGGAATCATAATGCATTTATTGTCAACCACACTAATGTAAAGAAAAACACAATCAAATAAGTATAATTCTTACATATCCTTGTGACGATTATGGATAGGGGTGGATGCCCCTCTTTTTTGGGGGGGGGGGGGGGTGTTAAATTCTTAGAAATGCAATTTGAGGAAGAAGGTTCTAGGGACAAATTTCCCAAGGAACATGGACTAGGTAAATTCAATTTGGCAAAAAATGTAGATTTTCTAGGGAAATTAATGGCAAGGTTCAATTTGGTCTAGTATTTCTAGATGGTCTTAGAAAAAATAATACCTAATCATCTTCATGTGCAGGGTGTGTTTTCCACATTTGATCATGTTCTTCTACCTTTGGCATGTTCATCGAACTTAATTAAAGCATTTTTTCAAGAAAATTATTGACCTCGTGGTTTGTTCACATGTTTTCACTAAAACGGGGGATATCATGTACTTAAGAGAGGTTGGAGTACATTTGAGAACATGTTTAACACAAGTTGAAGTTAAAAGAAAGGCCTTGAATAAACTTTGTTAATTCCACACCAAGTATCCATTAGTTAAACCATTTTTTATTACATTGATGCATACTAAGTGTCAAAAGTCAACATGTGGTGCACAAGTGCGAGGATTATATGGTATGCCAACCAAGACATTAATGCAACTATAAAGGCTTATCACGGGAACTTGAAGGAAAAGTTGAAAAACATGAAGTGTAGTCTGGAAGGCCAAAAATATTAAATAATTGATTCATCAACTACTTTCCAACATGGTCACTCACTACATGGGCATGTGAAAATGGGGAGGGTTCCTTTGCATTCAATGCATAAAATAATATTTGTCCAAGCATGGTGGTTGGCACAAGATATCTTGCATTTGCACATCTATTTCACCATGTTTGAGAGCACAAAACCAACAATTATGTAGTCATAATCACACAAGGATGTATAATATAGAAGCAAGAATCCCCACTTCAAGTGGGTGTTTTGTGATTGCTCATGGGCACAAAAAGGCAACCTATGCAAATATTAAATTATTGTGCTTATGAAAATGAGGCTTAACCTTCCACTCGAGACTATTGTTTCAACATGTGATTCATAGTTTGGGATAGTGGCACGTGGTTTTACTACATTGCAAAGCATTCCTTCTCCCAAGCCCACACCAAAAACAATTGGGGATTTAGTATCCCCTAGGCCATCCAAGGCATATACACACCATTGGCTCCTTTGACCTTTTTGCGATTTGTCCTTGGTGACATCTTGAAAGTTATTGACGTTTTATTTAATGTTGTGGGAGATAATGACTACTTTTAATCTGAAACTTTGGCAGAGTTCAAACACATCCGTGGGAAGATGGAAACACTAAAGTCTTGGTTAGAGGTTGGTGTGTGCCACCCCTTCAACAAGTCTCTCACTATTGTCATGAATGGAAGTTCCCTTAGCCTCAAATGGAAGCTTGACTTTGTTGATGGCATGAAATCAAAACACTGCAACCCCACACCTCCTAGCCAATTGTTAAGGGGTAGGATGATTACATGATTTGGATGAACATGGCATTTAGGATAATGACTACTCATGGAGCATTGTAGTTTTGAATTTTGAATTCTTGTTGGTTTTGAAATCATGATGATGTGACTTGGGATTATCCAAAGAAGGAAGATCTAGGGAAGAGGATAAATTTGTTAAACACACAATTTTGGAAGAATAAGTGGAGCTATAAGTATTTGTAGTATAAAACCATATATTTTGTTTTGGTATACCACATATTTTATTTTATTTTATGATTTTTAAAACGTGATATTTTGGTATAATTTTGATTCATGTTCATAAGTAAAACAAATAAGCACAGACTTTTACAATTAATTATATGTTTATATTATTGTGTGAATTTTTTATAGTATCATAATATGATAAAGGAATTATAATATTGTTTCTAGAGTTTTTTACAGTGTATTTTGAAGTGCAAATTTTAGTTATATGAAATAACCATGAATATGGTGTTTTAATGAATGGAAGTGTCAAGTGTGTTGGAAAACAAGGCAAAAATAATGAATGTATGCATGTGAAGTGCAATTTTGTTGTTATAATAATGTGAAATAATTATGCAAGAATTAAATTTCACTTCTACTATTTGGAGACCACCTTTTAAGGAATTGTTTTCTATTTTTTTTACAAATTTTATTGTTATATTATAAATGAAAATATTCAAACGAGTAATGTTTTTTTTAATTCAAAATATAAAGGGGTATGTTAAAAAATATTAAAGGTATAAGTGATTGATGCCATAAAGATTGCATGGTAATCTATAGACTCTAAAGACAAATGATTGTCAAATAAAATGAGTTGGATGGTGACCCGATATTTACAACGACAATTGGACTTAGAGGCAAATCAATAAATCATTGAAAAACAAACAAAATAAAATCTTGAAAATGGAGAGGAGTATGAAGGGCTTATAAAAACCCCATATCAGAATCTAATGTTGGACAGACAAGTTTTGATAATAGAGAAAAGACATGTAGGGCATAGGTTGTTTCTACCACAAAAGGTAGCACAATGTGAAGCATGGACTAATGGTCTTCAAAGAAGGCACAATTCCAAACAATGATCTCCATAGAGAAAGATGCAATCAACTACTCACCCAAATGAGTGGGTGCAGTATACTTCTCAGCCACAATATGTGGTTCAAAGTTGAAGAGATCAAGAAAGAGTAGGGACTTCTATAATACATGATCAACCACAAGAAATCCCAAGTCCAGAATCAGTGATTAACCAAGGAAGGGATGTTATAGGAGTATACAACCCACGTTTGTGTATCACTTTGCATCTCTAGATTATTATGAACCAACGGAATATTGGGAAGTGGAAGAAAACACCAATATCAATGTGGTTGAAGAGATTAAGGAAAATTACTTATGATCATTTGAATATGCAGAAACACATGTGAATGTGATGGATGAAGTACCACAATCATACTCACATCAAGGGGAATTGAGAATTGGATCAAACAAAGTACACACCCAAAACACAAGATCATGAATATTTGGATTCGGAAGTACTCAAATTATTTTCAAGGGCCTAGACATTTTATGAGGAAGAAAGACATGCAATCATGGATTGTCCTTTTATGTCTTATCACATCAAAACATTTATTGATAGACATATGGAGTTACAAATTGTGGAAGGAACGTTAATGGATCAACCACACAAACATGAACTAAGAATTCATGTAATCTGAAATAAATTGAGAAGCATGGAGTTGGGAAGCCAGCTAGGATCACATAGTTGACAGATTCATTCATCTATTCAGATCGAGAGCAAATAACCATAAGTGTATTCACATCCACATTTTGCACCACAAAATATACCAATGGGTAACCACATAATGGAACATTGTTGACCTCAAATCAACATAACTTCATCAATAGTGTCAAAAGCAACAATTGTTGAAACCTAGAAACAACTTGTTGGAGTAGGAATTACTCAATCATTTGATGCAGGCATAATAACCACAAGAGTAGAAATGGTTGTTGTGCCCACCATGGATGTTTTTAGAAGGGGAATACTAATTGGATGTACAACAAAATTGGGTAGTAAATAGGGTGGAATTTCGATAGGAAGGAAATTGAATGGCAGTTCAAGATTACCAGCAACAACAACTAGAGTTGTTGAGATACCTCAAATGGTGTTTACCAATCTAATAATGACTACTCATGTGAATAGGACTGCAAATCAACCACTCACAAGTTCAATGGCTATTGGAAGGTACATAAATGTTAATGCAACAAATCAGAAAAGAGGATATCAAAAACCATATGCTATAATTGCACCAATTCTTAATCACAAATATTACCATTATGTTAGGCCAAACAAGGTAGCTCTTAAGTATCTTAATTTCAAAAAAGATGTTGATCCAAACACTCATGTCAAAGTGTTCAATTCTACAATAAAAACAAATGTAGAAACTTTTGAAAAGTATATCATTAATGCATTTAGCTATACACTAAAAGATACAATATTAAACGAGTGTCATAATTACATGTCATAATTCCCTAATTGTATTTTTTTTTCAAGTTTATGCATGAATTTTGTAACTGTCATCAAAAGATTAGAATGATGAGCAAATATACATGGAGCTAAAAAACATGAAGCAAGAGGAGATTAAGAAGGTGGAGGTTTATTATAAATGGATTTAAAACTTGGCTCTTGGTTTACAAATACCAACCACAAACAATTTTCTAGCTATTATGTTTAGAGCAAGTTTGTAATCGTACTTCATAATTACAATTGTAAGGATGAAGCAATCAACAATATAACAACATAAGGAGGCGGCAATGTTGTGTGAAGAAGGCATGACTATTGTAGAACCTAAGGAATGCACTTTTAGTACCAAATAGGCAGCACCAATGAAAACACTGAATAATACAAGGAAGACTAATAAACATTACACAAATTGTGGGATGACGAATCACAATGTGGAGATATGCAAAAAGAAGAAAGAGTAGATCACGGTGGCAACCACAAAGGCAACGCAACCAAATCAAAAACCATATAATACATCTTTGTATACATGCCACATCTATGGTTCGAATGGACATAAAATGATAGATTGTCCAAAGTTTGCTAAAAAGCAAAAAATGTTTCATGGGAAATTTATGGCAATAGTAGAAGTTCAACCTATTGTTGAAGCACAAACAACCATTGTAGGTCTATAGTGAATGTGGTGGATGTTAATGTTACCACAAGTAAAATAACTAAAGAACATGTGTTCAAGGATAGAAAGCTACAGAAAGCAAATAGTGATATTAATTAAAAGAAAGAAGAGCGATTGAAAAAGTCAACGGTGGAAAAAATTCAACGAATTTCAAAAACACAAACCCAAATAGAAGGGCCATCCGCATCCATGGAAGGATGGAACACAACCTGGCCAAGTATGCTAAATACTATTCATGTGGAAGCACATAAATCATAGGAAGTAATAAATTCATAAGAAAAATTGATCATAATAGATTTTTTTTTCTAGATATTGGTGAACATATGCTAGAAACAAGTTTTACTTTGAACTTGGGATAGTTGCTTAAAATAGATCCTAAGTTAAAGAAATATCTTTAATAGAAACTAAAATCAAATAAAACTCTTAATTTAAATAGAGAAGCCATAAAGAAACAAGTTGGTTTTCAATACTAAAAATAGGGACATTTGCTATAACAATAGATAATCATGTGGCAATTATCCAAATACAATTAGGAAGAATACAGTAGAAGATGTGTTATTGGATGGAGGTTCTAGAATTCATATTATCGTAGAACTATTGAAATTGAGGTTGGGGCTTCCAAAGCCTAAATCTACACCATATAATTTGAGGATGGAAGATCAAACAACCACAAAACCAATGGGGTTGATGAAAGATCTAAAGGTATATGTTCATGACATTCCTTACATAACTACGTTTATTATACTTCAGAATAGTGTGGTAGATTCTAGTTATTCCATGTTGTTGGGGAGACAATGGTTGAGGTATGCTAAAATGGTGCATGATTGGGGAAGTAACATTGTTACCATACATAGTAAAGGAACAATAACAATCACCAAATGTTTGGGAGGTGAAGTAAGAAGACCAAAAGTGTTACTATGCTATGATTATCAAAATGGCATCACAAATGAATAAGATATCATCTTTGTTATAGAGTTAAAATTGTTCTCCATAGGAAGAATCAATTTACCTTAGACGATTCAATATGCGAAAACCACCTATGTGGAGATCATGGATACATATGTAAAGACTAGTATTTTAGAATAGGGATCTAAAGTACAAAACACACAAATAAGGTATTTGGTAATAGATATGAACCAGAAGTAGCTCTAGAAGATAAAGTGTACTTAGAGATGTATTACAAACATCAACCAAGGAGTGTGGCAATGGATGAAACTCTAGCAAAAGTCAAAGCACAAGAATTATAGATAGTTGGATGGACATTAACTAAAGATTGACAATTGATGAAGCTCCATCTAAGAACCACTGCAAAACCATAGATGGTGAAAATTAATGCATAGTTGGAAATGGAACAATTGTTGAAAGAATTCAAAAATGTTTTTACATGGACATATAAAGATTTAAAAGAGATTCCACCAAAGCTCGCATAACACATAATTGAATTGGACATGATTATACCACCAGCAAATCAAGCCAAGTATAGATTAAATCCAAACTATGCTACAATAGTCAAACAAGATATAGATGAGTTGTTATCAATTATATTTATTCAATTTGTAGAAAAAGCTACATGGTTGTCACCCATAGTAGTTGTACGCAAGAAAAATGGCAAGTTGATAATCTATATAAATGTCAAAAAACTAAATGTAACCACAAAGAAAGATCCATACCCATTACCTTTCACAAATGAAATGTTAAACATAGTAGTAGGGTATGAGGCATATTATTTCTAAATTGGATATTCAAGATATCATCAAAATTTTATAGCTCCAAAGGACATATACAAAACTGCATTTGTTATGGATTGGGGGGCTTTTATATGGACACTAATGCCATTTGGAGTAAAAAGTGGACCTCTAACATATCAGAAAATCGTTACCAAAACATTCAAATATTATTTGGACAATTTTATGAAGAAATTTCTAGATGATTTTATAGTGTATAGTGATATGGAGAGTCATCTATAGAAGCTCAAATTATGTTTTCAAAAGTGCATAGAATATGGCATTAGTCTGAATATAAACAAATGTGCATTTATGGTTTTTTAGGAATTATATTGGGTTTTATTATTTCTAAAAAAAGGAAATTACCAAATCTAAATAAAATAAAAGCAATAGTAAACATGCCACCACCTAAGAATCCCCAACAAATTCAAGTATTCAATGGGATGGCACAATTTTATAGATGTTTTATTAAAAAATTTACTACTATTATGGCACATGTCACTAAGCTAACTAAAAATATAAAGACTTTTCTTTGGATAAAATAATGTTAGAAGGCCTGGAAATTGATTAAACAAAAGTATATTAAAGCATTGATATTGATATCACCAAATTGGCAAGTGGAGTTTCATGTTTATACATATGTGTCCTTGTTTACTTGGGGGCCATGGTGACTCAAAGTGTAACATGGAAGAATGATCAACCAATAATGTATGTTTCTAAGCTTTTGAATAGAGTAAAACATGATTATAACACAACAAAAGAATAGGCATTAGTAATGGTTTTTGTTTTGCACAAGTTCAAACATTATTTGTTGGGCAATAAGTTTGTCTTTTATGTAAATCATATGGCATTGGTCTATTTGGTCAACAAATCACAGGTTTCAAGGAGAATAATTAAATGGTTATTATTATTCTTAAAATATGACTTCATAATAGTGTATAAACTATGCAAAACTCATGTAATTGCGAATGCATTGTCAATATTACTAGATATTACAAAACCCACAAGTGTGCATGATCAAACCGCAAATGCAACTTTATTTTACACATTGCTTGAATGGTTGAAGGTTGTGAAAGAATTTTTGAGAACAAAACATATTGAAAGCATGTTATTGATACAAACAAAAGTAAAGATTGGTCAGGAAAGTATAACCTTTCACATTGAAGAATGGTGAATTGTACAAAATGGGCTAAGACATGGGCTATAGAATAGACTACAATGATGTTTGACAACTACAAAAGACATAGATGGTGATGAAAAAACTGCATGAAAGACCATTAAGAAGGCACTTTGCAATTGAAATAACATAGAGAAAAATATTGGATGCTAGATATTGGTGGCCAACTATGTACAAAGATGTGCATGATTACTACATATCTTGTGATGCATGTCAAAGAACAAGAGGATTGGCAACTCAAAGTCTTGCAAATCTAGTGACAAGTCTTCCAAATGAACCATTTATGAAATGGGGACTTGATTTTGTGTGGCCAATTAAACCAGTAGGAAAATATACATGAAACAAATATATTCTTGTAACCACATATTATGTTACCAAGTGGGTGGAAACAAAAACATTGAGAACTAATATTGTAGCAATCACAACAATTTTTTTGTATGAGTGCATATTAATTGGGTTTGGATGTCCTTTGATTATAATCATAGAGCAGGGAGTTCATTTCATTAATGATGCCATAAAGTATTTGGTAGATTGTTTTTTGTTGAAACATGTGAGTTCTACAACCCATTATCCTCAAGGAATGGGCAAGTTAAGTCCACTAATAAGGTACTTGGGACATTTTTGACCAAGTTAATTAGTGAAAATAGAACAAATTGGAATGAACATTTATCTATAATGTTATTTTCATACATAGATGCATACAAAGTAAAAACATGGTATACACCATATCAATTAATGTATGGATTACATCCATTGATGCCCACTAAGTACATAGTGCTAGTTGCTAGTGGAAATGAAAGAGATAGTACTTTAATGAAAATTGTAACTATCAAAATTATAGAGCTGGAAAAGTTGCAGGAAGTTATAATGCAAGCTATAAAAACTACAAAAATTTAACTATGGAATAAAGCATTATGGAGTCAACAAAAAAATCCAAAAGAATAGTTCAATTTTGGTGATTATGTTTTGTGGTTTCCAAAGGCAATAAGTCACACCTAAGGAAGTTTACTAGGAAATGGTTTGGACCCTACATAATACAATATGTGTTACCAAATAACATTGTGTTCTTGGTGATAATTGAAAAGTTTGAAACTAACCCTATGTCAATCAATGTGAATAAGGTCAAACCTTACAAGTACATGGAATTTGAAGTTCAAAAACAAGAACAATAGATGCTAGTATATTTGGAACAAAGTGCAAGTGGAGTTCAGGTAGAGATTTTTGGTTCGGAGGAGGAAGATAAAGATTATGAAATACGGAACCATAGATGCAAAGTACAAAAGATGAAAAATAGATGGAAGATATTGCGGTCAACACAATATTGATTTTTGATTTACAAATGACCAACAAGTATGTGAATAATGATTACAAACATGAACGATTTGGGATATAAAGATTTGAAGATGAATTATCATGGGTATCGGCTAAATCAATAGAAGTATTTGCCTAATCATCAAGTGTATTCAGATAATCATCAAATTTGTTGGCACAATTAGCAGAAAAATTGATACAATTAATAGATGTATTATCACAATTAGCAAATGAGTTGACATAATTAGTAAATAAATGGGTACAGTCAACAAAAAGTGCATAGGACGAACAAGGTGGAATCTTTTTAACTAATGTAGGGAGATTACGAATGTGGAATAATCAGAAGATGAAATTTATAGAGTTCATTCATAATGACGACACTAAGTGCTACATGGCAATATAAGGGACACATAAACTTGTAGAAATGGGTTGTATTGATTTTGAAGATCATGTGTTAAATAAAAGACGATGGGCATGTAAAAAAGTGAATGCAACATGCAAGACATTCAAGGACGAAAAAAATGGGTAATCATCGAAAACAATTTACATTTGTTGTTGGAAATTGTGTGTGCTTTCGAAGCTTTAGAATTCACAATAGCATGAATGCAAAGAATGTGATTGAAAAGCTACAAATAATAGCAAGGGAAAAGGAAACACAAAAGAGTGATACGAAGGTAGGAGGAGGAACCAAATGTTTTGAAAGAATAGAAATAGAAGAAGAGTTGAGAAGAGAATAAAGAGAAGGCATGTTGAATATTCAATTAATGGTTGTAAGGTCACCACCACATTCTTCATCATTTTCGGAATGTGCAAAAAAGAAGGCATATAATTAGAAGATTCAGTTTGTGTAGACGATAATTCAAGACATAGATACAATTGGAAAATCTCATGAAGTTGAGTTTTTGTGCAAAAGCAAAAAATGTTGGCTTACAAGAAAGCATAAAGGACCAAAAGCTACATTAGTAGATTCAATATTCATTGAAGAATCCAAGGAAGACAAAGTTGTGGAGGAACATTTTGTGTAAGCATAAGCAATGCAAAAGGACACAAGGGAGGAGAATGTTGTTGAAGCAAAAGTACAAACATCCACATAAATGCATATGGAATTAAATATAACAAACCACAAAAGTGTAAGTGATGGCAAAAGCACAACAAAGGGCAACAAAGATGCAAAGGCATGAATCAAAAGTTGCAGTGAAGAGAAAACATGCAATCTTGGATAGAACCACACTTATGGAGAAAGGTATTAAGATTTTAGACCTTGTGCGATTCATGTGGACATAGATGAAACAAAACTAGGACAAACATGTTGAGCAAATGGAGAACTTGAAGGATATTGTTGAGGAAAAAGACTATGTTTTTAAAGCAAGGCTTGTTCCTTTGTTTTTTATGGATTGACATGCACTAATGCTTGATGTAATGTTGGAATTTCTAAACACTTTTTTGATCAAAGGTGCATATATCTACTTTGGGCATAAAGATAAAGTGTATGTAATTAAAAGACAACTAACTATAAATGTCTTTGGAATGTGTGTGGATGGGTATGTAGAAGAATCGAAAGGGCATGTCAATAAGTCACTAGTAGTTCAAGCATTATGGAGTTGTAGATTTGCACCAACAAATTTTTTTGGATCAATGGAATGTAAAGAGTCTAGATCTGCCATACTCTGTTAGATATCATGTCATTATAGTTGTCAATTATCAAAGGGAGAAGGTACAATACTTTAGTAATAAGAATGTTATTACATTAATCAAAGTAGAAAAGGGGCAAAAGGTAGATTGGGCATAAATTATATTCAATAGTTTGTGTAGTGAATTGGATCGATGGTATAAGTATGTTAAGGAGAATAAAAAGGATAACAAAGATCAATTTCCATTGGTATTGGTATTGGTAAAAATCTTTCAATATCTATTTGTGCATCAAAAGGAGAATCCATAAAAACCACTAGCCAAGTTTTAAAAATTAGGGAGGAAATGTAGATAGCATTGGAAAATAGTTTAAAGGCTATAATAGACTCTCCAAGAAATATTATTAAGAGGAAGAACATAGTTGAGGAAGGAAGAGCTTTAGGTTCATAAGTGAAGAAGGAACATGAAAGCATATATTTGAGGGCAAGGAAAATGATGAGGGGCAAAGTGGAACCATATGCACTATAAATAGTGGTATGGGTAGTGCCAACAATGGTATAAGCAACCAAACAAACTACAAAGATACCATATGACAACTCCACATGATAAATAGTCGAGGGTGAAAAGGCAGGAAGTTAAGGAGGAACACAACACAAGGGTTCCAGAGGGTGAGAAACATCTACACTTTAATGCAAATGTATATGAAGATTGGATGGTAACCACTACAAATCCACAACATTTGTAGCATTTAAAACAACATTTGTGGTAGTAACAACACTAGACACAAGAAGGTTTATGGGCTATTGAACTATAGACGGAAAGAGTGGTGACATAACCTACTTTTGAAGAGTTCAGACCAATGAAACTATAAGTAACACCTCATAGACCAAAATTTGCAGAGGGATTCCCATTTGAATTTGAACTAAAGTAAATAATGGTGCAGAAGTTGGATCATTTTTAGAAGGATCTAAAGATCCTACCACACAAAAAAATACACCAAAGTTCATGGAGGAGGTTGTTGCAAAATTGTTATGCAAATAGATAAGGTAGTTGAATTATTTCAAACCATGGCAATTGTGAGTCTAAATATGGGGAATTTGACTTTGGAGGTGAATAGTCTGAAAAACATATTGGCTACATGGGAGAAGGAAAAGGCAATGTTTAGATAAGAAAATAGACTTTCAGAAGGGGTATAAGCATAATGTGGAAACATGGAGGAAAAATAGGGCAAAGGTCAAACAAAAGATTAAAGTACACATTAAGAAATTGCAAGATGAAAATGAAGAGCTCAAGGGTAGCACAACACAATCAAAGTCCCATGATGATAAATTATTGAATTTGAGGCAGAAGGTCTAAATTTGGGAAACCATAGAGAGGAAGTGGATAAAGGCATTGTTTCTTCAGAAGAAATAAAAGGAGGCTTTGGATAGTCAGATGAATAAAGCACAAATTAAGGAAAAGAAGGAGAAGGTGAATGTTCTCACATACATTATGAAAAATTGTGTCCGTGAAGATTAAATTGGCATGTAATTAGATCGTCACGAAAATTATTATGCAATTAGGGTACAACTACAATATGGAAATAACATGAAATTATAATTAAAATGTCAAATCAAAATATTTCATAGTTGTAATTTAGCACATTAATTGCAACTTGGACTCTATATGAACGTACATACACAAAATATATACGATGATAGTCAACCGTAGTTTGATCATGATCACAAATTGTAGCAAAGTGGTTAATCTCAATTGTGTTGCAACTAATGTAACTTTAGTGTTGGGTGAACAACTACTTTGCAACTAACATATGGTGTTGATGTGTAT
>Ga0209208_10005067_pt1 | contig 18460 bp, 16 predicted proteins | sample S1TSphfallax_3_FD_187694 | JGI IMG/M metagenome (GOLD analysis project Ga0209208, IMG submission 187694) | Host-associated microbial communities from peat moss isolated from Minnesota, USA - S1T2_Fd - Sphagnum fallax MG (SPAdes) (version 2) | ecosystem: Host-associated > Plants > Peat moss >... | reverse complement strand
TTTTTTTTTTTTTTTTTTTTTTTTTTTTTTTTTTTTTTTTTTTTTTTTTTTTTTTTGGCTCGGATTTTTGACGTTTTTGATTTTGATTTTTGTGATTTTTTGATTCATGGTTTTGGCATTTGCGTTTCCGATTGTTTTTTTCAGTTTTTTTTCCTCCCTCACCTGCATTTTGTGTGTTTTCTTGCTGTTGAGTGGAAAAAGATCGGATTGCTGACGATCTGCTTCTTGGAAAGGGAGGAAGGGAAGGGATTCCTGCTGCTGTTGAAGAATAGATATCGGATTGTTTCTGGGAGTTTGCATTCCTAGATAGATTGTGGAATTTGTTTCTTGAATGAGTGTCGTAGGAATCCGGATTCCTGTCTTGTCTCGTGGGAGGATTTATTTTCTGACACTTTTGTGTAGCAACTGAGGTGAGGATCCGACGATATAGAAGGCAGAGTGAGTTTTGTTTGCTTGTTTTCTGTTTTTTTTTTCTTGTTGTCTTTTGTAAGCCAGGATCGGAAACACTCGGCAAACAGGCAAGCTTCTATTGTATAATCTCCGGCTGGTTCTCCAAGTAGGGAGGACCAAGCAACGAAAGCAGCAGCAGGGGGGGAGGCCGCACAACTGGCGAGCAAAGGCCAGCTGCTTCGGGCGGTGAAGTTTGTAAACTCGCGAAGGATAATGGCGGTCCTGGTGGCAGCTATGGAAACGCTTCTCACTCCTTGGAACGCGCTGGAGCAATATCGCTACTCCTATTGCAATGTCGCATCGCATTCCCACCAGCACCTAGTACAGGTATACTATGTCATGCTTCCGACTGAAATCCCCCGATTCCTCTGCACTTGCTTGGTTTTGCCTGTCGTCGGTTCAAATCCATGGTTTGTCCTGTTGCCGATTCTGCACTTGCTTTGTCTTGCCTCTCTTCCGTCCGAATCCGCCTCTTGTCCTCTTGCATTCTTGCATTGGCGACTTCCAATGGAGCCGCTGGCTCTTCATGCTGGTGATGCTTGACGGTTATGGATACATTTTCTATGTTCGATTGTGCGGTTGAGAGAATCCAGGCGCTTTTTGTCCATTCGGTCACATCTCTCTCTCACTGTGCCTACGTATGTATGTGTTTATGACGCATTCAGCTTTCAAATCCATCAATGTGAAGTTCTCCCAAATCAGACTTGTCTTCTAAAGTGCTTTGTTCTGTCCTTCTGTAGTTTCTTCCAGACTGCTCATCCATGTATATGATATCCCAGGTCTTGCCGACAGTACCATGGAGAAGATAGAACGCTGGGATGGACTTTTATCAGTTTTGTTTGCAATGAGTAGCAGCAAAAGGATCATGCTCTGAATATGCCTGGTGCAATTTGGATCATGTTTGTTTGGGATATGAATAATAACATGTTTTGTTGCTTATTGGCATTTGATAATCAGGGACACACCAGTTGCCTGGATTCTGATACAGATAATGACCGTGATCTTCATGACGAACTGCTGCAAACACAGCGGTTATCGCTTGGTCTCAAGAACTATGGGTCAGAAGTTTTTCTTTCTCTTTGTTCCATTTTCTCCCTTTTGCTATCATATAGCGTTTGACCTGTGGACTTTTGGTTTCTGATTCTTCAAAAGATCATGTCTACCACAAGGAACTTTGTGTGATGATGCCTATATTGTTTTACTGCCTGAAATGCAAGGGCAATTCTTGAGGTTTATTCACATCATTTCTCTGTGAAATTGATGATGCAGGTGTTCACACTACAGAAGGAGGTGTCGCATCAGAGCCCCCTGCTGTGATGAAGTCTTTGACTGTCGGCATTGCCACAATGATGTTAAGGTTTGTTTCCAGTGTGATATATTTAGATTCATTTGCTCAATGGGTTATCCTCATTGCAAAATCACAATCTTGTTCATTGTTTTGGAGGAGCCTTAGATTGATGTCTGTCTGTTTAGAGCCTTTTCTCTAATGCAATGTATTTATTGTTAGTATTTCTGAGTCTTCCCATGTGTTACTGGTGTCCAGAATGTGAATGAGCCTGTCCCGTCGAAGCGCCATGAAATGCCCAGACACCTTGTTGAGCGGGTATGTTGGGTTTGAGTTTGTTGATGTTAAAACCCTGCTGCATCTTGAGCTCTTGCTGGTGTAGCTTTGTGTTATAGCTTGCCAGAGAATTGAAATGCTGATGCCTTTTTTGTCCATCACAGAACTATATCACACATCTTTTTGTATCTATGACAGCTCAACTTAACAGATGCCTCTTTGAAGACCTTTTGCAATCAGTGACCCTACACTGATAAGCATGAGTGTGTCTTAAAAACCCCATGTATGTTACGCAGGTGATATGCTCGCTTTGCAATCATGAGCAAGATGTGCGACAGGTGTGCGAAAATTGTGGTGTTCGCATGGGTGAATACTTCTGTTCAATCTGCAAATTCTTTGATGATGAGGTTGACATCTTCTTCTCTTCGTAAATCTTGGAAAAGTTTGTCCATGAAAGGTTCCAACTGCCCAATAATATCTGTTCACTTGATGTCTTGTTTGTGGCTTTGATGTTTTACTATTGAGGACACACGAGCCTTGTTTGCTGTTTGAGAACATGCTATGTGCTCACCTCATGTGTTTTGGCAGACAAAGAAGCAGCAGTACCATTGTGATTCTTGCGGGATTTGCAGGATTGGAGGACGTGACAATTTCTTCCACTGTGACCGTTGTGGTATGTACTGTTTACAACTCATTCTAAAACACATGATATCTGGACTACTGCTCTTATCTCATTGTTGTACAATCCTGAGTAAAAATGAGGAAGTTTCATCTGCTAGCAAATTTGTATTGTATTGCTTCTGTGTAGCAAAAAATGGAAATTATGACATGGACATTGGATAGTTTCATCGATTGGTGGCAGAAGTGGCTTTTTGCACCCCTCAAAGCATTGATGTGTTGGTTGCAGGTTGCTGCTATTCAGTTGCCCTGCAAAATGGACACCCCTGTGTTGAGAAGTCTATGCACCAGAACTGCCCTGTGTGCTTTGAGGTGCTCCTCTTGTGCACCTATTTCAGGACTAAAATAGCACTTCTGGATGTTGGCAGACTTTTATGTCTGACATCCTATAGTAATGTTCTTCAGTAGCAGCCTTTTGTGAGTTGTATTTAGATCAATCCAAATTCGATTCTGCTTGTCAGGAATCTTTTGTGGGCGAGTCTGGAGTAGTTTGTTAACTTGTCATTTCACTGTGCAGTACCTGTTTGATTCAGTAAAAGACATCACAGTCTTGCAATGTGGTCACACGATGCACCTGGATTGCTTACGTGAAATGCACAGCCATGCTCAGTGAGTCACCAACTTTAGATAGCTTATCTGTCATTTTCCCTTCCTAGATTGATGTTAGATTTTACAGGAGAATGTACACTGTGCACTTGAGGTATCTCATACATAGGATCAAGTATCAAAGATAAACTGCATTCGGTGCTTCTTGTTTGTAAATCATGTGTATCAATGGGAATCTCCAGTGTTATTTCTGACAATGATCTCCTTATCTGTACACTGTGGTTGTAGATACTGCTGCCCACTATGTTCCAAGTCTGTTTGTGATATGTCAAGCGTTTGGGAGCAGATAGACCGAGAGATAGCATCAACTCAGATGCCGGAGTCACACATCAACAAGCGGGTAAGCATTGTGATAGCTCTCAATGTCAGCTAACGTACAAGGTTCATGGAGGTTTGCAAATCTGTCTATATCTGCTGCTTACGATGATAGATACAGTTTGGTGTGAATTAGAGCAATTCATAAATTTCCCTGTTTTCTGGAATTGCAATTTCATTCAAGTTTTTTTGAGGAGTGTATTATGGCTTGTCTCCTTCCAGGAATAGTAGCCAAATGATTGATAACTCTTGTTTGATACCTGCCAGGTATGGATATTGTGCAATGATTGTGGTTCCACAAATGAAGTGATGTTCCACATCGTGGGACACAAGTGCACAAGTTGCAGATCTTATAATACTCGTCTCACTAGAGGTGCGCCAAATGTGACAAGCTCATCATCTTGAAAAATGATGATTCTTTCCCTTATCCCAATCTCATTCCCCCACAATTGCACCAGTTCACCGAGATGAGAGGGTCTTTTGTGCTTGCAACCCTCCCCATCACAATTCAACAAAAGTATTTTGGGAATCCAATGAGGAAGAGGTGGACACAATTTACACCTGCAGGATATATGATGTCTGGTTTCTAGGCCCCACTATTTAATATTTTTTAACAAGAAGCTCAGTAATAATGCAGCTTCTTGCATTTTTAGTTCAGGAGATTTGAGCTGGAAGTTTTAAGCCAGAAGGCGAAATGAGAGGGAAGTTCTTTTTGAGCTTTATCATGGTATATGAATCTGTCCTTATTTCATTGGGTGGGTTATAAGATCTGGATTTGCAAGATATTCTGATGTTCCATTTTAGATTTGTTGCTGAGACTCAAGAGCCTCCTATTTCTTTTGATGATTGTTTTTCACAGAAAATATGTTAAGGGATTGGATTCAGTTATGCAAAAAATGGTTGGCTTCTATTCTTCATTGTATAAGGAATGGGGATTTTCTGCTGTGTCCAATGAGCATTTGCGAATTATTGAACTAAATTATAGAGCAAATGCATGTTGTGAAAACTACATACTGCACCCTCCTATGTCAGACTCATCTTGTTTTTGGGTTTAATTAGAGATTATGAGTAAATTGGTTCCAAATGTATTTGTGTGCAACCAAGTCTCTTGCTTTCATGTTGACATGTCAAGGTAATATATGAATTCATCAGACCTGAAAGTGTTTAGAAGGGTATTTTACCTAGTCTAAAGAACTGGCCAAATAACCTTGTCTAAAACTACTGATTCTTAGCAAGCTACTTGATGAAAAGACCCAAGTTTTCATGAAAACCTAAAAGATCTAATCCCAAGCCAGACCGAACCAAACCAATGAGCAGGAACAGCACAAAAACATACAGGAGGCATACTGATGTGAGCAAGCACATCACAATCTGGCAGGATTGAAACCATCATTGCGAGAATATCAAGTGTTTGTTAGCAGGTTTCTTTAAGCAATCTGTTAGTGGACAACCTGGAGGTTCAAAGAAGATACCATCAAGGAAGGCACTCATTTTTCTTTTGGCCCCAATTAGCGCTGGACCATGGGATGATGTCGTTTCAGGACTAGGATGAAGCATGTCAATGGTAGAGACCATACCAGATACTAAAAGAGAGAGTTAACAAACAAGGCATCTGGCTCTAAGCAAATGACCATCATCTATCTATAACCATGAAATAGCAGCCTAAATTGGTTTGAGTCACTGAGCATAATAAAATATTAACACACTTAAATCATATACACATAGTGAGCATAAACTTTTGTACTCTTGATGTACAGTATTTCACATACCATTTGCTTGGTGGAAAAACAGGCATAGATTGTATCATCGTCGTATACCTTGAAAAACTGTTTCTGGGAATTATATCAACATTGAATTCATTTTCGGAAACAGCCTTGTTGTTCAATGGCAAATGAAATCTTGGAGGGGGTGCCCAGGATATTGCATATAGTTTGCAAACGACTCTCAGCCAGGCACAGCATTCTCAAACGTATGATCTCTTGAAGTTTGGTCATCAGACAACAGATTCAATTCAAGAAGCTCTTTAAGGAACACAATATCATGTACCTCAACTCCCAGCTGCATTGCCTTTGTCATTTTAGTTGGTCCAGGATTTTCACCAGCAACCACGAATGTTGTCTTAGCTGTCACCTGTCCATTTGAAAGGATGAGTCAGCCCACTGATGCACTAATCCGTGTAAACTCCACTGATTTGCGCAAATAAACTTTAAATAGAGCAAAACATTTAACAAGGTAGTGCCCCCATTCCAGTCTAATTGGCTAGTGCACTATCCTGGATTCTCTACTTGGTTCTGAATATGGAAGCACTTACTGACTTGCGGACTTGTCCTCCATTAGCTTGGACAAGCTGTTCAAGTTCTTCACGACTGAATTCCTTGAACTCCCCTGTTATTACAACAACCTTGCCCTGCAACTTTGATTCTACATCTGATTCAGTACTTGAGTGCAGTGAGTCTGTTTCTGAAGAGTCTTCATTGCTCCTATGATCTCTCTCCTCAGTCTCCATGGTTGGCACAGGGATAAGAGTGATATCCTTATTTGTGAACTTTTCTATCTCTGGATTCCTAATAGATGGTGAGAATCCTGCTTCTTCGAGCTTGTTCACAAGTTGAATATTGAATGGGTCGGAGCACCATTCCTTGATAGCAGCTGCTGAGATCCTACCTATGCCTGCATAACAAGAAATCATTATAGTGACAGAAACTATTGCTTCTTGTGTATAAAGAAAGAATCTGCAACAGATACAAAAGCATGTATCAAATCAATACCAACAATGGAACAGGTCCCAAATGGGGCCCCATAAAGTCTTCAAAACTGAAAGCCTAATTCTGAGCTTAAGTGCATCTTTCTGTTATAACAAACCCTGTTATGGATGTGTGAAAAAATTGATAGAAAAATGCATTGCCCTTACACCAATGACTAGCAATGACAGTGAGAGAGAGACCAGGAATATGCAGAAATTCCTCTTCTTTTGCAGAAAGCAGCCTGTCCAAGCTCCCAAACCATTTTTCCAGCAGCTTAGCCGCCACATTGCCAACAGTTGGGATGCCCAGTGCAACTATCAGCTCCCACAATGATTTTTGCTTACTAACCTGCATAAATGCATTGTATTTCTGTTTAAAAACCTACCTGGAGGTTAAATTTATGTTAGCAACAAATGTGTACAAACACTGAATGGGGCTCACCTGAATTGCCTTCACCAACATCTCATACATCTGCAAAACTTGAATAGAAATACCAAGAGGGGCTAACCTGGATTGCCTTCACCAACTTCTCAGCACTTCTCTTTCCAAGGCCATCCAACTTTGATAAGACCTTAGTGGTCAAAGTGTAAAAATCAGAAGGATTAGTCACCAACCCCTCATCTTGAAGTTGATGCAGGATAGAGGGACCAAGGCCATGGATCAGACATTTGGCAAAATGCTCAATCTGCACATTCATTCATCATGGAAGCAGTGTTAATGCAGCTGTAGTCTGAAAAGAAAGAGCACCAAGCAAAGAAGAGGGGGGAGAAAGAGATAGTGAACAAATTACCTGGCGAGAATGACGACCTGGGCATTTTGAACTGCGGCAATTTGTTACATGCTTATCCTTACTTGTAGTCAGTTCCCCACCACATGATGGACATGTATCTGGTGGCACCCACAATTGCACACCTGCTGGCCTCAGTTCTTTCAAAACTTGCACCACCTGCAAGAGTGAACACCAGATCTGAAGGTCTGAGTTGGAGACCTAGAGAGGAAATTGCAAGCAAAGACAGCCCTTACAGCTGCAATACTATATCAATCTAAGTCATTCCATTCTCATGCCGCTATTCAGAGCACTCAATTCTCCTTGTCCTTACTGAACATAGCTGAATCCAGAGCCCAGTTGAATGAGTAGAAGCAACTAGTAAGAAAAGATATGGAATCAAAGATACAGAACTGACAATTTTGAGAAAGATTCTTCTACAGAACCCTGTGTGAGACTTACCTGTGGAATGACATCACCAGCACGCTGAATCACAACATGGTCACCTTCACATAGGCCCATTTTCTCTACATGCCTGCATTGATCCCAAACAAATAACATGCCCCTGAGACATCTAACAAGAAACAAACTCATGGAAACTATTTGCAAATCACCATGCATTGTAGACCAGTTCATAAACAGTTGCAGATAACTCACCTAAAGTTATGAAGTGATGCACGCGAAATTGTTACTCCTGCTAACTCCACTGGCTGCATCAGCACCAAGCAGATATCAAATATTCAGTCTCTGCACAAAAGATTTGACAAGAGTTTTGATTCAACTACATCTCTGAGATGTCAGGAAACAGCTACCTTCAACTTGGCTGTTGGAATGATAGCACCTGATCGGCCTATGCTGAGGTCAATAGCCTCAAGCACTGTCACTGCCTCCATTGCTGCAAACTGAAAAGATAAACAAAATTCAGATGTCCACTCTTAACCTTATCAACCCACCTTGATAATCTATATGCAACTAACAATGCTGAGCAAAAACAAGAGCACCTTCCAAGCAACTGCCCAGCGAGGAGCTCCTCCAACAGAGCCAAGCTCCAACTGAGTTGCCAGGTCATCAATTTTGAACACCACCCCATCTGCCTCATACATAAGAGTCAACCGTGTATCCTGCCATCTGCCATAACCACATGGTCTATAACTCATGAGTAGTTCAAGGTGGTACTGCCATCAGAGCTTACAACAAACCACTTACAAGATCAATTTATATGAAAACTAAAACAAATCCAAGGATTGATACATGTTCACACCATCACATGCAAGGAAAAAATAACTTAAAGATCCCAGTGGAGCAATTGAAGATGCTGTTGGGGTGATGTGCACCTTCTTGCATACTGAAGAGCAGCATCAAAAGATTCAAACCGACGATTGTCATCATTTACTGAAAAACCAAGCTCCTTCAGCAATAGCAGTGTGTCCCACTGTGTCTTTGTTGTCCCTGGTAGACCACCCACTCCTGTATCTCCATGTATCCTTGAACCTGTGTAATGACAAAACAACATGAAGTTGATCAAATTCACATTGCCATCCAAAAACCCTCTTTCATAGGAGGACAAAGATAGTCTTTGAACTGCAGGCCAACTTACATGGAAAGAACCTATAACCAGAGACCACTTATACCAGAGGTGTCCAAATGTTGGTCGATGGATGAAATTGAAAATGCCATGAAATTAAGCCCACGCTGTTCCCCTTCTCGTGTCTGCAGTAACCGCATTGAGCCAACAGCTGCATTTCGTGGGTTTGCAAATGGCTTGTCCCCTGACTTCGCCTGAAACCATGAGGCAGTGGAACAGGTAGAACATGAGAAACAATATTTACCAGACAGGGCAGTAGAGGGGGAGAGGGATTGAGGAGTAAAAGAGAGTCACTACCTTTGCTGCATTCAACTGCTGGAAATCCTCCAGTGTCATGTAAACTTCGCCCCGTACCTCAAGCACTGATAATGGAGTGCCTGACATGGGATTATACTCAGGTATGTTGTGAGGTATTCCCATAACATTCCATGCATTCTTAGTGACATCCTCTCCTGCCATCAGCCATGAACTAGCGTTAACGAGACTGTTATGCATGAGACATTACTTACCATTGGCCACAACAATCAGACTCCATAGGAGATTTGGGTGGGGAAGCACAAGTTAGTGGAGAGGGGGAAATTCCATCTCAGTAAAGAGGCTTAAATCTGCACTCGTAGAACTATCAAGTCTTTGGTGTGAACCTTGGTAGCCATCTCCACGAGTGGCAGCACGAACCAGCTTCCCCCCTTTATAAAGCAGAGAGAGAGCCAGTCCGTCTACCTTAGGCTCCACCACCCATGCTGCTTTCAACAGCTGTTCTGTGTTTGACCCAAGTGAAAGCCTGTGTTGAAATCGCTCATGCCACCCAATCAACTCCTCCTCTGCAATCCGAATACACCACAGTTGAGTCCACCACATAACCAGGAATAGACTCAGGGAAGCCAAAACTTGTTGCCATGAATTTCTTTCTAGACAAACTTCAGCTGCAATACTTAAAATTTTGGCTGCATAGATTTCCTGATGACAGCAATCAATGATCACATCTGGAAATATGCAGATAAATACACATGCTATTGAAATGAAAATAAATGACAAACAAAAATAACAGCATGTGGCATTGAGGACCGAACATTAGCAAACATCATATATTTTTCAAACATAGCAGCAATAATATGTGGTACAAAAGGTACCCTTTTGATAGACCCATGATGTACTGGAGCTCAAAAATTGAACACTAGGTACAAGCCTTGACAAGAAAGTTACTTATGATTGCTACATGATCAGCCAAAAAAAACCAGGTAGCTGCTGTGAAAGCATCAATGGCTAAGACTGCCATTGTACTGCACAAGAGAAATGTAATATGCCCAAAAAAAAACTGACAAAGACTGTCTAGAGGTGGTGGAGATCACAAGTGTGCATTTTTGTAAGTGCTTTCCTGCAGCGCTCAATAGTCCATAATTTTGGCACCATTTGTGCATGGAAACTGGGTGGTCTAGTATATCGAACTATCTTACAGCAGACACTTGAGGGACAGACAGCTTCTGTGTTCTGGATACACTGTTAGCTTGACTACCTGGGACTCAACCTAAAAACATACCTGCTAGCTAGCTAGCTGGGCACAAATTATTAGTGGCCCTATTAGTCTTACCCAATGGGCACACAGAGCAAGCATGGAAGCTGGGCTCATCCCTACTGACTATGTAGTCCGAACCATTATTCTCTAATGCATTTAAGCACTTGCAGCTGTCATGAGAATCAAGAAATCTCCATACTCACAATCAATTAAGAGAGACAGAACAAGGTTAAAACCTTTTCCTTGAAGCAAAAGAATGACTTCCAAATAAGAACTTTCAGAACTAGGAAGAAAGAACAACACAGAAGAGAAGAACTAGTCTCTCACTTGCAGCTGTTGAAAATTACAATTGCCTCATTTATGCCCCTCAGCAAGTTTAACTATGTGTTTTCCCCTACCAGAGAGTTGTCATGGCTGTTAGTAGTAGCTGGGTAAACTCCACCCACAGTTGAAAAGCTGACAGCAAAGAATTTGAGATAGAGAAATTGCACCTTTGTTGACAGACACAAGGCTTAGCATTGGGGTAGAATGCTCCACTTTTGCCATGGTCAGTAATGGTGGAGCTCCAACCTACATATTCAACCATGCTCAATTGTATGATGAAGGAGCCCTTTGAGATTCAATAATCCACATTGCAAACTCTAGCCAGCAATGGAATCCAAATGTGATGAAGAACACAGGAGGGTCAACAGAGCAGAATAGGAAATGAAGATAAAACAGATTGTAGAAAGGAGTGAAGAGACTCACTTGGGCTGTAACAGATGAATTGGTTTCTCCAGCAGGGAGCTTGGATTCCATGTCCTTGAGCTCCCGCACCAGCGCATCGTACGTCGCATCACTACATCATCCATTACAAAACTGATGTCATAATCAAAATTGCCTGGCATTGCTTCTGAATGACTACTACTGCAAGTGCTTATTCCCAATTGTTGAAAGTGACATCATGAGCAAAACAGGGTTACTGGTCGTACCTAATGACAGGGCTATTCAACGTGTGATACCGATAGGAATAATCACGAATCATGTCACAAAGCTTTTTGACTTTGTCCAATAGAAGCTCTTCTTCAGAGAGTTGTTGTTCTTCATCATCTCCTCTTGCTGATGATGTGCACAGAGAATTGGCAGCACCACTGGCAGCAGAGGCATCTGCCACTTTGAACTCTCCTTCTGAAACCACAGACACCTCTTGTACTGCATTCATTGCAGTATTTGACCTTGGTCCGATGCTTTGCTGCAACAATGGAATTGCTGATGGCTTGTTCATACCAAGCAATCTTCCAGGCAGTGGTGGCGGCAAACATTTCACTTTCTTGAACAGTGATATGGACTCCATTCTGCTGCTGAGCTCTGCAGGGCTCCATCTCACTGCTCCTCCTCCACCACTCCCATTCAATCTGTGCTTGCCCCAGTATGTGAATCCACCTTCCACTCCCTTGATATCCATCAACCCTGCACCCCAGCTGCCACTACTGGGTTCCTGCCCACCAAGCTTCTTGGTTCTGCTGAGGTCTCCACTGGCTCCATAGGATGCTGCAAACAATCCTTGGCTTGCAATTGCAGATGTAATCAATGCACTTGGGGTTGCACAGATTGGGGTTTTCTCCTCCCATGCATTCCGTGCATGCATCTGAAGGCTTTCATCTTCCTCACACAAAACCCTATCTGGGATTGTAGTTGCGAAAACCTCCTCTGCACTTCCGCAATCCATGTATGCTGCATTGCTTACCCTAGCCACGTTTCGAGAATGATGATGGGTTTCTGCTGCAGAAATGGAATCCGAGCTCGTTTTCTTTTCAGAAACACTGCGCATTTTGGTCGAGAAACAGCCATTAATCTGCACCGGATTTCTGGCATTCACCTCAGAATGCAACTGATCTGTGCGCTGCGACGGATGGAAGAGACAAGCATCAACTCTGAGGGACGGCACAGATGCCATCTTGTGAGGTTGTGTCCTCTGAAACTTACGGTATGGGGAGAGAGAGTGAATGCTGCTGGTGTTGTCTTGCGACACAGGGCAAGAAAGCGAGGGAGGAGCAGGACAGTACTGATGTATGGAAGACACCATAGCTAGCCTGAAGAAGCCGTCGTCGCCAAACCGTCTTCCTCGTCCTCGTCCTCGTCCTGCTGCTCCTCGTCTCAAGACTCTCTGCATCCCTTTCCCTCCAAAGCTTGCCTTCCCGTTTTTCTCTTCCTTATCACCCCTTGTCCAAGCTGCAATCGTTCCCCATGTTTCTCACTCAACAACGACAAAAAGGAATTCCACGGCTACAATAACCACCGCAACAATGCGAGAAGCGACACTCTTCTTCCACAGTCGTTACTATCCGCGAACGGCCTCTCGACAAGCTACAAAAGAAAAATTCTGAGCAACGGCATTCATGACTCGTGGTTGCATTCTCTCACAGTCTCCTCCTCACTCCCCCGTGAAGAAACAAGAAACCCTAAGAAAACCTCAAAGGTTTCAGGTCGCAGTGCAACCCTAGGGTTTGAGATCGCTACGGTTTGGTTCAGCGTCAAGCGAGGAAGAAGGACTCTTGCTTGCTCTTCCGTGCATGCATTCGGTGGCGTTTCTCGGGTTGTAGAGATTTTGTCGTGTTCTCGTTCTTCTGCGGATTCGCCTCCTCCGTCTGGCCGAAGGAGCAAGTGCGAGCGATCAAGTGTTTGCACAAAAAACACGGCACGGGACGCAGAAAGAGGGAGGGGAAGAGATAGAGGGACGGAGGGATGGAGATACAAAAGAGGAGAATCTCGGAAGAGTTTTGGCATCATCGATGGAGGTAGCGTCTGTGATAGCCACGGAGCTAGGCAGCTGCTGAAGGAGTTCTCGTCTGCTGCTCGTCACCGGCACTTGAATGCCTTGGTGGATGTTCTCTCTCTCTCTCTCTCTCTCACCTGCAGCAGACTGTAGAAGACTGTAGCTTCTCCATCTTCAGTCTGTCATAAAACTCTCATGCACATGTCGTGTGGTGTATGGTTTCTCTTCCCGTTGCCTTCTCTTGAATCTCCTCAGTATTTCAATGGAGATAAAAGCATGGAGATGTATGTCTCTCTTCCCTTTGTCTTCTCTTGAATTTTCTAAGTATTTCAATGGAGATTAATAGCACGGTTCGATGTCTTCCTCCCTCTGCTGCACTTGGTACAAGATTCAGTCCATTTTGCTGATTCAGAATTGCCTCCCCAAGTGTAGATTATATCTAGCTAAATGTTCAGCTCTTGTGTGTCATAGCTGAGGTTCAAAGAATTGGATTCGAAGACTTATGTTCATGGTCATGGACTGCCATTATGTGATTAGCAAGGGTTAGCTTTGCACTTAAGAATGCCAACATTTTGATGTTGAATGATGAAGATATGTGTGTTGTTGCTGTAAGGTTTTCATGCAATCTGTGTACTGTACACAAATATGCTTTCACATCTCTGTTTTCATTCTTGAGACATCTCTGATACCTTGAGAAATGTGAAGAATTTGGTACCTTGGGTTTCAACACATTTCTGAGGAGTTTCTGTGTCAGATTGTATTCTCTCTTACAGAATTTGAATCCAGAAAGCAATTACTGGGTGGTTGCAATAGATTTCTAGGTCCATGTATGCTGCGTGATGTGTTTTGACTTGTGGATGAGAATGCCCTTGGCTATTGTTTTTATGATGAGGTTGATGCAATCACAGGAGGAGCTTGTTTTGATGCTTAATCTGGAGTAGATCCAGAGGTCCAGCATAATATTCTCATGGGCTTTTGAACCAAGTGATGATTGTCTCTCAATTATGCATTAGAACTTTCTGCATCAAATGCCAAGGGGTTGCAATCTTGTAGAGGTGAAGAAGAGTGGACTCATTTGAAGTGGTTTCTTGTTGACTTTTGAGAGTACAGAGCACTCCACATACCCAGTTTGTACAAGTTGAAAGAGAAGAAGTCTTGTATACATATGTGATGATGTACATGTGTTGCACTTGGAAGTCTGACAGGAACTCAGGATACAGATTTTGTGAATGAAATTTTGAGCAGATTTATTGTGTACTTGTCTACACTCACGATCAGAAGGAGCTGATGAAGATAGTGGAGAGTCATGGCAACTAGTCACTGCTATTCATGGTGAAGGTGATGGTCTGGTACTATATGAAGGTTTTGACTGCATTCATTTTTGTTAGTTTCTGTTTTGCTGGATCTGATAGAGCAGCTACCTTCAGAAGTGTTGTTGAGATTTCTCTGCACTCTCATAGATATGTATGTGTGGAAGATTGTCTTACATTTAATGCAGTGTTTTCCATTCAACAAGATGAGGGGTCGTGTTTCAAAGTCTTTGCATAGAATTTCCTTGTTCATTTGTTGGGGTCAAGGTTGGTTAGAGATGTTGTCACAGCTTGCTCTAATGATCTTGTCCATGTTGGATGCTTTTTTTCAGAGACTTTAGCTGGTCTGATTGGTAGGGATAAGTTATGTAAAACTTCAGTCTTTCTGCCTGATGTCAAATGCATTTTGTGATCTCATAATTCCAGTGACAATGATAATCAGAACTGGCTTAGGTGAAACAGGTATCAGGTCCATTAGTGGTTGTCACCTTCACAGTTCCGACATGGTTGTCCACTTGACAATTCTACATGGAAATGGCAGGGTGGAGCTTGATAAAAAAAATAGGGTTTAGCACTCTGCAGTGCAAGCTTTTGCAATTGTGAAACTGCTGCTGCTCCTGTTCGCTGGAGTACGTTGCAGTGTGATTCCTGGGTTGCAGACTTGCTTTTTCTGAGCCCTTCCTTGTTGGTTGTGGTGGTACCTAGAGTGTTGGGTTGTTGTGGTGCAAGAGCTGCAACAGCAATGGCACTTGAATTGCAGCTGTTGTGTGCGCCCTCAACTTCAGTCGACATCAGTTGCTGTCTGCCAGGATATAGGATGGCAAGGGGAGAGAAACGGCAACGCATTTGGGGTTGTAACATTCCTCCTCCTCAGCCTTGTCCTCCTTATGCTTCCTTTGGTAAGCTGTGGACAACAACAATCCGTGACATTTGTCAGAAACCAAAACCTGGTGGCTGCATGCGATGGAAAGAAGGTGAATCTGGCTGCAGTTTTCTGGGCATGGAGCTCTATGATGATGATGATGATGATGAATCATTGTTTGTGAATTTTTCCTCTTGTCTGTTGTTGCGGAAGCCGCAAGTTGCCACGATCAGTACATTGGAAGCGTTTGGGCAAAGAGGAGGATTAGGGTTAAGGAGACATATAGGTTGGCGGGGCAGGGCTAAGGAGCGTGAGGGAAGATGGGGAACAGCAACGGCAGGCGTTGCAGCTGGTTGTTGGGCAGGCAACCGTGTTTTTAGTGAAGGCCTGTCTTGTATCTTTGTTGGTCCAATTGAGACTGCAGAGAAAGCACACCTTGAAGCTCTTTATGAACAGGTAATGACTTCCCTGAAGAAGATGATTTTTCAGGAAAGGTATAAGGGAGTTCGCAGGTGCTGTTTTCTGGAAATTTGGTTCAAGTTTGGTTCAAGCAAAGTTCTCTGCAAAATTCCATATGTTCTGGCAGTTTTCTTCAACAGAAAGCAAAGTGTTCCCTATTTTCAGACCTTTGCTGCTTGTGCAGTTTCTATGAAGGAAGAATTGTTAAATGTAATTATTGGCACATGGTCCAGGCTTTGTCATGGTTCATTTTTGATTCTCTGAGGGTTTCTTTGCTTTGCTTGCAATATTGTTGTTGGATTTCCAGTTTTAGGTTATAATGCATAATTGCCTGCTTTGGCTGTATATTTTCCTGTACACTTTAGGAGATGGACATTATAAGTTTGTTTCTGTTTGGACATTCTAAGTTGTTTGTGTTTTCTTGCAGGCACGAGATTCGTACTACAGTGGCCAACCTCTTATTGGTGATGCCATGTTTGATAAAGTAGAGGTGAGGACCTCAGACCTCTTGTTCTTGCAACATGAATTTCTTCATATCAAGAAATTGAGAGAACGTGGAGGGAATAGTTGGGTGTGTTTTTGAGAGGGCAATCCAAAGCTATCACCTGAATGGACTTTTACACAATGATTTACACTTGGTATTGCATGTTTGTAACCTTATTGCCATAGAGGCCTAGCAGATGAGAGAGAGACAGGTAGGAAAGAGAGTGCTCATGTGGCTTTTTTTACTTGCAGAATGTAGAGGGATTATTCAGTTGTACGGTGTGAGCAGGCTAGGTTGCGGTGGCATGGGTCAAAACTGGTCCTGAAGTATCCACGCTGCAGCTTGAAGCGTTTCTCAGCTTATGCTGATGCTGAGGTTACCTACCCTTGCTTTTTCCCCTCAAACTTGTTCTCTTGAGTTTTGCAAAATGCTCATGAAATACATGAGTTTATTATTCTGGGATGAAAGCAAGATAGTGATGAGTCTGGATGTATGCAACAGGTTGACCCCTCGCAAATGTGGGCACTTGGAAGTGTGTGGAGTGTGTTGCTTACTCTAGGATTGGGAGTGGCAGCTGGACCACCTGTGTGCACAATCAGCAAGGCGTGTCAGGATGTAGTGCAGGTGCAGGTGCAGGTGCACTCACACAAGGCCACACTCATGTCAGAGGCAATGACAGTAGCTAATGGATTATTTGCAGTTGGATTGGGTCTCCTTATTGGCATTCCTATTGCTGTGGCTGCCGGTATGTTGTTATTCCAAGCTTTGGGAAGGGGTTGATGGGTGTGTCTCACATCAAAATTCATGATTCTGGCAATGTGGCTTCTCCAGGATAGCCCCCTCATCACTTTCCTTATATGCATGTCATGGTGGCCATTTTGTCATCTCCTGTTTTGTATAGTGATATATTTCAGATCAAATATCCAAGTTTTCTTTCTTTCCCGTGACAACCTATTATGGTGATTTTCTTGAAGCTTTGGGTTTTGATTGTCAGGAAAACAACTGCAAGGTCTTTGGAGAGGGGATTTGATAGCATTGAAGGGCTGCTGTCCTAACTGTGGTGAAGAAGTAAGGATTCCTACTTTTCTGTTGTCCTGATGCAGATGGTTTTGATTAAGCCTTGCTTGATCAAAGAGAGAGCTCAGGCAAACTCTGCAGTCATTTGTGATGATGACCAGAAAACTTAATTTAATGAACCTAGGATATTTGCAGCTTTTAGGTTTGGTTTTATCTTCAATGTTTGATATTGTTTGCAAGGTGGTCTGTTTAATGCACCAAAACAAGTTTTGCAATTGGTGTAAAAGTGATGCAAATACATGTGAACTTCCCTGTCCCTTGGGAAAGTTTGCACTCTAGTGAAGACACCACACATGAGTGATATCAGTTCCAAATCATATCATTCCCAAATCTGTGTAGGATCGAGTGATGAGAAAGTCTGTATCCTATATATCATGGAAGCACAGAAAAGTGTTAATTTGGTTTGTGAAAGCTGTTGAAGGGCATTCATACTTTGCTGGCTTTTGTGGCAGGTGTATGCTTTTGTAAGAGCAGATGAGTCTGTGCAGCTAAGGCATAAAACAGAGTGCCATGTTTGTGAACACCCTCTTGTGTTTCAAGCAAATGTTGAGGTTGGTTCCTGCCTCCATAACACAAAGAATGATGAGCAGTGTCATTGACAGCACCCTTATATCCAAGATTTCTTTTTAGATTTGTTTGTCTAGTGATGGAAATGTTGACATTGCTGAAAATCCTATTGTTGACAGTTTGAGAAGGTCCTGAGGTTTAACTAAGTTTCAAACAATGTACAGCAATTAATTGGCTGGGGAAAGCTGAAAAGGCTAGTCAAATTTTCAAGCTTTCAAAGCCTCTTCCATGCATCTCTGCATAGATCAATGCGGAGAATGATATCACCCACCCAATTTGCAATGTGAAATTTATTTTTGTGATGCTTCAGACTGGTGCTTTGGGTAAGAGTTTGTGTATCAGCCAGTTTAGCTATCATCTCGTTTGTGCAGGTTGTCCACCTCACCACAACATCTAGATATCTGATTTTATGTTTTATTGTACCCTCCCATATTTGCAGCGATCTCCCTCACCTGTTGGGCCACTGTGGGCGTACGGTCGTGTCTACTTGTTGACCCGTTCAAAAGACCTGGCACCAGACACAAAAAAGTCATGATGAGAGGCTCATTGTGAAGTGCAACACTGGATTATGGCAGTTTCTAGCGAGTGTTTGTTTAGTCGGAGTGATTATGGTGTTCTTTCCAATTGTAAATTATGATGACACCTCTTTTTGATTGCCCATCTGTGTAATGAAACTTCTTTTTGATTTTCATGTAATGTTGCAACCTAGCATGTACTATGGCTGATGT
>Ga0209208_10005065_pt1 | contig 18467 bp, 15 predicted proteins | sample S1TSphfallax_3_FD_187694 | JGI IMG/M metagenome (GOLD analysis project Ga0209208, IMG submission 187694) | Host-associated microbial communities from peat moss isolated from Minnesota, USA - S1T2_Fd - Sphagnum fallax MG (SPAdes) (version 2) | ecosystem: Host-associated > Plants > Peat moss >... | reverse complement strand
TTTTTTTTGGCTTCACCCTTTATTATAAAAAAAAGAAAAAAAAGATCGAACAATATTTTTATCTACAATTTCCCAAGCCACCCCATCCCCAAACACATACGCACACTTTCTTTCTTTCACTATTTGATGTGTTTCCAAATTGGGTATTGGGTTTACAATCAAAATGTGTAAGAAAGTGTAGGTGTGGCACCATGATATTTAAAATGTGTGACATACTACTGATAATGTTTGCAAAACCATATGGATTGTGTTAAACTTTTTTTAAAAAGTTGCAAGGTGCAAATGGACATCATGAGGTTGCCAAGTAAAAGGTTGATGTTTGGAAATGTTGGCTCTTGTCAATCTCCATAGGGCTATAAATGCACTAAATATTAACATGGTGTTATTTGAATAGGATGAATGTTTGGAACTTGGCATGGGTACTTTGGGAATAAACAAATGCATCTATTGTTTATAGTGTTTTGTAGATGTAATCACATTTGTGGTACAATATAACTTGATTGACCTGGTTTAATTCCAAATGTTATATCTATTGCATATGCTATTGTGAAAAGACCACATGATGAATTATGTGTTTGTTGCATGACATTTGCGTATTTGTATAACAGATTTTGAACACATGTTAATTTTTGGAATAATTATATGGTGTCATTGGGTAATGTTGTTATGATTGGGGATTTTCAATCATATATTGTGCAATATGAACAAGGTGTGGATGAGTGTATTTCAACCAATATCTAATGATTATTGTTACTGAAAATGTGTTGAGGGCTATATTTATAATTCTATTGATTTTTCCTATGATTGCATAGGTATGTTCATATTTTATTGATTGTAGTTTGTTAATATATAACATTTGCATAGTAGCTCTCATGTGTTGATCATTAAACCATCCATTTGGATGAAGTATAATGGTTTCATCTTCTTCTGTCAATTGAAATTCTTCGTGCCAATAATGCATGACATTCTTGTCATTTGTAGCATCATCCAATTCATCATTTATTTTGATATTTTTTTCAATTTTGTTTTCAAACAACTAATGTTGAACATGTGCAATTTTTGAACTAAATTATCATGATGGATGGGTGTGTTTATTTGGTCAACATTTGGTTCCAAAATAGGTTTTGTCATTTTCAATAATCTTTTTTTGAAACTAGTTTTATGTATGTCTTGTATAGTAATATCTTGTAAAACCACAAGCCTATCTAAAGAATGTAAATGTGATAATGTTACATAAATGTTGTCCATATTTAATTGCACATGTTTGGTGGTTGACAAAGGTCTATTATCGAGTGATCAAATGTTTGTCCTTGGGATTTCAAGTCAATTAAATAGAATGATGGGGCCAATGGCACTTGATATCTACTAATATTAAAAGATTTGGAAGTGTTTGATTCTTGTCTATAATGATGATATTGGAAGTTTCTAGTAATGGGGGCTATAGGCACCACATTTTTTCATAAACCTTGGAAAGTTATGTTTTGTAATGTACCATTTTTTTCTATGAACTTGTTAAAATCGACCAAAATCTTCGTAGGTAAATCAATTCATCATAATGAATCCATTTTTTTTTATTGAATTGTTTTGGACATAACCAATTGTTCCATTAACAATCCCAATTTTTGGATATAGGTTTTTAGTTTCTATAATTTTCATCCTTTTATACATTTTAATGAATGTTGCAATGCAAAAAAAAATTTCACTCTTTATTTTAAAAAATATTTTTGGATGACTTTGAGGATTTGTGTCTTTCATGTACTTGCAACACCACCAACATATTGTAATAATTGTGTGAATGTTTCAAAATGCATGAATTTGTAATTCATTCAATTTATATATTTCTTTTAGGAAAATTCTATTTTCACACCTTTTTTGGCTAGATTCACACCTTTTTTGCCAGTCAGATTTTAAACAGAATAAATTTGAGTGCATGGGGAGCAGCCATGCACTGCGGGGTTCACAAAATCATGGGGTCACGAAATCGGACCGGCAAAAAAGGTGTGAATCTAACCAAAAAAGGTGTGAAAATAGAATTTTCCTTCTTTTATTGATCTTTTAATTGATATGGGTGAATTAATGTCTTCATAAAAAATGTTGTATTTTCCACATTGACATGTGAATCATTTGATTGATTTTTGTCAACCAACAATATGTTTTGTAGTTTAGGTTGTTGTGAATTGTGATCAAGGTGTTTATGATTTGTATTTGTATATGATTATATTATTCTATTGTTTCGGTGAGTGTTTGATTTTGTAAATGATTTAAATCATGATTCCATTGTTTTGTATTATTTTGAATCTCATTTATGATTTCATCTCATTTGTTTGATTTGGTTATATTTGTTTCATATTTTTCATTGATTCTAATTTTTTTGTTATTTCAATGACACATGTGTTAATATTTGTATGAATTTCTAGTTGTATAGGTTTTTGTTTGTGTTGTGTGGTGTAAATTTGAAATGTAATTTCCTCAATCTTTTCTTTAGTTGTGTTTTGTAGATTTTCTCAATTAAGGGGTTTCTTATCGAATTTTCATTTTCATCATTAACAAATTCACCCATCATTGAAACTCTCAATAGTCTATTAGCATCTTTAGATTTTTTGCATTCATGCAACATGTTGACATTTTTTATCACCATTTTTGTGAAATTGAAAAATTTCATACCTTGTTTATTTAATGTTCTCTCCCATGACATAGATAGATCTATTTTTTAAATCAGAGAAAATTCACCATGAAAAATAAAAATAAAAATTGTTCAAACATAATTTCCGGGATCATTTTTTGTGATGGTATTGTATAACTTTTAAGGATTGGTACTTTAGGTATTTTATATTCATATAAACTATGCATGTTATATTGAGGGTGATCATGGTTAAGTTTATGATTTTGAGCATTGTTAACTTTATTTGCTTTGCTTGAAAATTCATATGCAGAAAAATATTCAAACTTTTTGGGTCTTTGTTCATAGTCAATTCGAAAATTATGAATTATGTATTTTGAAATTTCTAAGTTTTTGTCAATTGTGAATGTTTCAAAAGTGTCACCACAATCTTTTTTTAATTATTAACTTCTTTGATTTCATGTTTGATGATAAACTATACCAAGGTATGAATGTGAAATTATAATTGGTTAAATGATTTGACAAATTTAACAAATAACTAATTGCTTTAGTGACCAATATTTCTTGTTGACTTCCAATCGTATTCAAACATCATATGATCAAATGATGACTTTTGTCTATAACATCATATGAGTTTGTCTTTATTAATTCTTTGTGTTTTTTTACTGCAATTTGTAATAGAGAATACATGTGTGCTATGTAAATTGATGTTTTTGTGATGAAATAAATCAATGATTTATTGTCTTTTTCAAAAACTACTATGAATTTGACATCATGATTACATCTAGATGTTGATAATACCCATGAATTTGCATTGTTTAACCATTTTTCTGTTCTTTACTATTTATATTTAAAATTGTATTGTGACTTCAGAACGTAATAGAACTCTGGTTGAATCAAAATTTGAACAGGGTTGAATTGTCAATTTATAATTTTGCAGTTGGCAGAAGTTGAAGTTCAAGAGCTTGAACAGCATGATGGGTTCTATGATCATCTCCTTAGCAGCATGCCTAATAGTCCTACAATGCCCCCTGCTTCACCAATCAAAGCCTTCCTCAAACTGCCAGAGATAGCACAACTCAACAATAGAAGACATTTGGAATTGGTGCAATGGTTTGTCAAAACCACCTCAAGCCACATCACCTGCTGTACAAAGAGCTTTTGTTGGCCTGGAAGAAACTGAAGAGGCACATAAGTGCAAGAAATTTCCTAAATGTCCATCACTTTTCAAATTGTCTCTGCTAACACTTGCTGGATTTGAGCCACAGTATTGGTCCACGCTTAAAACTGGTCATGAATTTCAATAGTCTCAACATTCACTCAGTTTCCAAAATAACTCTGTATGTACATGAGAGGAAAGAGGCAGTCCTAAATGCTACAGATGACAGAGGTATGAAACCAAAAATCTGGGAGGCAGCTCCATGGTTTTCAGTGGTACCACATCTGATAACAATGTTGTACTTTGATCATGTTAAAAGACCACTAGATAAGCTACTATAAACAACGTCAAATTGATTTAGTGATTGAGAAGCCAGACTACTGGCATCACCAATAGTCCATGCAAGAACATACACCATCTTGAAAGCGATTGGCATCCCTCACCATGATGGATTACCCAACAATTTGGAATTATCATCCAAAAAGACAACTTATGAAACTTGAAGTTGCTATATGTAGCCTACCTCAAGCCTAATAACCTAACCCCTTTCCCCTACCCACTCACATGGACATGAAAAGGAATAATTTTGAAATTTGGGACAAATAATGACGAACTATATGGGAACCATAAGGGTTCCATAAGAGAGAAAGAGAAGTGGGGGAGGGTGAGGGAGGAGGGGTATTTTGTGCAGTTTGGCACCTTGCACTTAAAGCCAAGGGCATTACACTTCTAGAAATATTTTTTCCAATACATTGAAATTTATGGATTTCAAACAAATACCTAATTATAGTATGCAAATTCTTAATGGATGAAAAATCAATTACGGGAGGGAAATTTGAACTTGTTTGTCGCATAACAAACATTTTGTCGTTCATTTTGTATGAAAGTAAAGCACAGGAAGGTCAGTTATGTGTGTGGTGTAAAATAGTAGTAGAAATTATGTTGCTATTTCTTTGTAACAAGTGTGTGTTGAGAGAGCAGTGATTGAAATTGAATTGACAGGATCAAATTATGGAGAAACTTAACATCTTAATGTCAAATTAAATATGCATTTCATCAACCCTTTTGCAACATAGATAAAAAATGCTGGAAATTTGGCATATGGAAAAATGCATAAGCTAGATTTCATGTCGAAATGGCACAGGTGACATCAATTATGAACTATGACTGAAGGACAGCAAGACATGTGACTAGGTTGATCCCATCATGCATTGAGATCCAGGGAAGGAAACAAGTTCAAAACAAGGTTATTAGGACTTGATTGTAAATAAGGTTGCAGGATTAAAATTAACATTGTAGAGCAAGGTTTGGGATTTCCAATTGAAGTGAATTGTATGCACATGAGTTGGTGCACACAATGTTGGATTTCAAACCAATTGTGTTATTGTAGTGCATAGAAGTGTTATTTGGATTTTGAATAGAAGGTGAGGATTCTGTTACCATATCACATGAGCATTTTGCTTCAATGGCAATATATATGAAGCCTAATTTGGCCCAAATGGGTTTGTGGGAAACATTGATAGTCATAAGTGAGATGATTGGTAGGAGCTGATTAAGCTCAGGGTGGCTAGAGGATTGTAGTTGAAATACAGTGAGTTGTAGGATGTCACATGGAGGTTAGTAGCTGGATGTGACTTGTTTGGGGGGGGTATCACAGCAGGAGTTACCAGAGTACACTAAGGATTTTGTGAACTTCAGTAAAGGAAGTTACACTGCTTTATCACTCGTCCAAGCTAATCTTGCAACATGTTGCACTTAATTTGATAAGTCTATGGGCTTCTTTCACACTCACAAAACTAGAGTTACAAAACAAACAAAAGATTCTCAAGTTGCATGTGTAGCTACTGTTATAACCAGGAGAAAGTAGCCTGCTACACTACTTCCCATCAATCCAGACTAATTGCAAACTGATCTGTAGACTTTTCATTAGACATTTAACACCTTGAGGCATGTATCTGTAAACAAAAACTCCCAAGTCACATAGTCAATCTCAGCCAAGACCCGACCTGCCAAGATACTCAGGAGTACAGTTTCTTGTCCTTCCTGGATAAAATTCCACAGAAAACACAATGCCACATTGTCCACTGGCACCAAAGAAATAGAGAGTCGCAGTGATCGTTTATCACTTTCTAACTCATTGACAGAGATGTCAGTAGATACATTTGATTACAGAATTGTTGTTCTTTCATTTGCTAATTCATGGCAACAAGAACCAGTATTGCGCTCTCATATCATGTGCAAAAACTTTGATGAAAAAATTGCTCACCACATCACCATGGTATGTGCTGTCAAAGGTCAGATGACAGTGGAATGTTTGCACCACTGCATCAATATGTCATTTGCACTGTACACTTTGTCATGGGGCTTTGGGTGCACAATGACATCTCAGCTTGCTCTCCAGATCTCCATACATCACATGCAGCCTGCTTCCCCTTCATATACTGCCACAGTTGCTGGCACTCCCACTACTCTAAAGCATTTTCTTAAAAGCTGCAATTCCATCACTCAACTACCCACCTCAAATGGTTTATAGAATTAACTGAGTTATTATCACTACTCTCTGAAGTTGATGCTATCACCATAGATGACCATCTGCATTTTAAGTACCATTTTGATCACATTTTCAGCAAATTCCACCTTTCATTCCCAAGCATGTGCTCCAGACTAAGTCTGCATTGGGACTGCACACAAAAATCCAGATCTGTTCATATGAGCTACATTTCTGATCATATGGGTCCTCAAATATAGATAAGATACACAGGACATGATGGTATCCACATTGATACATTCTTTGCTATGCAAATACCTCATCATCATTTAGTGCAAACAATTCATAGAAAAATAGCTTTCTGCCAACCATTGTACACAATTCTGAAGAAAAGCTGCCAAGAAAGGAGCCTCCAAAGTTTATGATTGACATTATGCTAACACCAGAACTAGCCATGGGGATTAATGTTACCATGGAAAGAGCAGAGTTAAAATACAGAATCTGCCAAATCACATTCCTACTTAGGGCTAGGTTGCCCGGCGCATCCTAGCAGCAAATGCACCATCCATTTGATGTTCATGTGGATATGAACAAAAAAACCCCTCTTCTGAAACCATTGTTGCTGGCACAAAACTTTCCACTGTCTCGATGGTGAACTCCTGCAAAACCAAAACCAAGAACAAGCTAAATTTAAACAAAGGTGACCAAAGCAACAGGATCATGTCAAAACTATTCTCCATCCTAACCCACAATCAGCATTGTACTTTTTATGTTACAACTTCCTGCAATGAGAGCTATGAAAAAACTCTGCAACTATTTTCTCTATACACATAGGGCATCATTTAAGAAGCTGCATAAACTGCAGCAATAAGCATGTAAGATAGTTGTCAAAAGGCAATCCCTTTTCAGATTCATCAATTTAGGTTTGGAAACAGTATGCTTACGTTACAGCAGCAAATATCCAGTTTTATTGTACATACACTTAACCAGACAGTCATATGTAGAAGATGTGAGGGCACCAGAGGACTATACAGGATGCTTGGAAAGGAAAAAGCCTATACGGTCTGAATTCTCAGCAGGCTCTATGGAGCAAGTGCTGTATACTAGCACCCCACCTGACCTTACCAACCTGCATAGAACAATCCTGCGATCAGTCAATGCCAAACTATTCATAATACATGACTAGAGCAATAAAAACTATGGTAATGGAGTACTGGAATGCAGACAGAAGCAGGGTCTGAAATGTAACGATGCTGCAGCCTCCAGCAGGTCATCTTGTAAGTTTGTCAGTTGCTGCAAGTCTTCAGGCGTCCTCCTCCATCGCAGATCTGCCCTCTGGAAAATGGCAAAACATACATCCAGCTTCATGCAAAAATGGAAGAGCCACAAAAGTTGCACCTCTCAACCTCAAGAGCAATATTGATAACAATTGGAGCATCTCTCTTGGAAAAACCAAAGACAGACTTGAGATTGGATGCTATCACTTGGACAGTTTATTGCTTGTGAATAGGCTCTAATTCAGTGCTGAGGAAAGTGCTATTTTACTGGTAAGATTTTCTACCTTGGAAAGAACACCAAGTCCACTGCATGGAGCATCTAGTAGCACACGGTCTGCAGATCTGGCCGCCTTTGCCTGCATCCTCCCCATCACAAAATTGCGTATTTTTTCTAATGCTCCACCAAAGAAAGAAAACATACAACTTGTAAACTGCTTGCAAAATCATCATCTTTCTGGTGGCTTGCCATCTTTCACTGGTGATGCTTATCAAGGGCAATCTCCTATGTCAAGAACTGCAAATGCTTATCAAAAGGCAATTTATATGACATGAACATGCTCTCCAAATCATTAAGAATTGCCCAAAATGCATGGATGACATCAACAGCATTTCAAGGACTAGACACAAACCCAGTATACTCACTAGCAGCTAGGCCAGAATTCAATTCCACTTGGAAAACTTCTGATGTGTCTTCAATGCAAAAGAAAAACTTAGAAAAGATGTAATACACACATACTGCATAATCACGAAGGTCATAGTGGCATGAGATGACAATGTCGCTAACACCTTGCACCTTTGCAGCCTCTGTAAGCATTCGGAGTCTCCCCTCATTCACATCCACTGCCACTACCTTGCCTGCCCAACCACACAAATTTCTCAACAAAGCTAACTTTAGCTCACACTTAGCTTGTTAGTTACATTCCGGCCTCAAACATTTCTTTAAAGTCAAGTTTATATTTCTTTGGTCCCACCAAAATCACCAATTTTTCATAAGAGATATAGAAGAAACTTGCAGAACTAGCAAAAACAAATCCAATGGTAAACTACCTTGGCCCTTCATTTTAGATGCCAGAAAAAGTGCCTTGCCACCAGGTGCTGCACAGCAGTCAATGACAGTGTCTCCAGGCTGCGCATCCACAACTCCCACCACAAGCCCTGCTTCATACATCTTATCTTTGTTCAGAACTCATTTTCTTCCACTGAATAACATGATGAAACATCTTCAGCAAATTGCCTTAAGTTGCAGTTTGAGAACAAGGCTTCCATTACCTGCACTCTCATCCTGGACAGCACAACTTCCATTTTGGAGAAGCCCAGAGCGCAAAACATCCTGTACGCACATGAATCACTTAGTTTGATGCCTATTCAATATAATAAACGAAGAATTTTCTGGGACACAATGGATACTACTCCACTGAATTATGCTTGTGGCAGCAGATAAAATTTACAATAACATTGCTAAAGAGGTTCCCACCTGCATACCTATAGACACCCTTATGAAGTCTTGTAGATAAGGTGACTCCACATGGGCCACCTGTCAATCACCTCCCCAGTGCCTTAGTGGCTGTAGTACACAGACCAGACCTTCTTTGATTGTGGCAAAATGGGGGAGCCTCATTCAAGCCTTGACAGAAGTTGAGGAATTAAACCATGGAACACATTCAGTTATGCTTAAAAACTGTGCTAAAACAAATGATCAATTGCTAAGCCCACCTCAAGCTTCTCCAGCTCTGAAATAAGATCTGTTCTTGACACTCCCTGTGCAGAATTTGCCCTGTTGGTACATGAAAGGGTAACAACATTCAGAAAATATTATGCTCTGTTAATGCATGGTATGATCAGAAGCAGCTAGTGAAGCAAATCATTGTTGCTGGGATGCCCATGTCTAAGCTTCAGAATTTTTCCAAGTAAAAGTATTATGCAAGAGATTTGACACCTCAGAGCAAAAATGGGGCGCCGGTTGTTGCACTCCATCAATCGAACAGTATTGCCCTCTCCAAACTGGGCCATCCACCGCCTCACCATCCACTGAGATACCCAAAAGGTCAGAAACAGAATTTTTGCATGCAATTCAGCAATAGACAAGAAGTTAATCTCAAAGACAGAACTTACAACAGGATGGGAGTGAATTGTGGCCAGAGCTCTTGCTCGTGATCGTTCATCACCCCCTTCCAAAGAGGGAAAGGGAAGTTTACCCATCTCCTGCATGTGAGCAGTCCACTCTTGAGTCATCTATGGGTGGGAATGAAAGACCACGTACTAACATGGGGAAAACCCTAATTCCTGCACCTTCCATCAAAAACCTTGCATCCATACAAACCTGATAAGCAAGGACTGATCTCAGAAGACCATTGACCATGTTTCCTGCCCCTGGCCTCAAAGCAACTTTTGCCAGTTTCACTGTCTGCATACTACCCAGCCATCTCAATTTTTTAGTGACTCAAGTCAAAGATGATTCCAGTTGAGGAAAAATCAGAGGCATGTAATCCAGATTTTTTTGTGTAACCCATAGAAAATGATTCCAGTTGAAAGAAAACCAAAGCCATGTCATCCAAAAAAATCCAAAAAAACAGTCATGTAGGCTCTTGACATGTTCCTTCCACTTGCAAGGACAAATGGGTACTGGCCTCATTCAAAACTGCATGGGGTGCCATCTCCAGCTTCACTAACTCATATATCCCAACTCGAAGAATCTGGAGAAACAAACCAGGAAAAGGAATGAAAAAAACCTAATATCTACACAAAAGATGGTATTGAACACTTTCCATGGTGAATCACTCTGGCAGGATGCTGTAAAGATGACCTATAGTATGACAAATTTAGCTTACACCCTTAGATAAAAACACAAATATGACAGATCCATGAGCTGAAGTAAAGAAAGCAGACAGATCCACAAGCTGAAATAAAGAAAGAAGACATACCTGACGAAGTAGCGGTTCCATGCGTTCATAGTCTTGGAGGTCTCGTTTGAAGAAAGAAAGGATGAGGAAGTCAAGGTATCGCTTCCATCGTACAACTCCTGCCACCTCATCTGTCACCTGTACACACAGAAATTTAGCAGAAGTGGTGTTCATTGAACAAGATTGGATTGGATACAGTATGACAGAAACAATGCATGGAAAAGACAATCCAAGTTTTACCAATCTTCGGCCCCGAAGATCAAGCTCTGATGTGCAGAAACCTAGGGTCCTTCCCAGGTATGCCATCTCATCTTCCCAAGATTTCTCCCCCTCTCCACTCAGCACATCAGCATAAGCTCCTCCCTCTTCAATCCGCAAAAGCCTAACTACTGCCACTGCAGCACAACAAATTTCACTTTTTACGTTTTAAAGTCAATATATCCACTGTTTAAGAAACTGACACAGACTGAAAGTGGAAGCCTTCATCTCCAAACCCTAAGTGCATTAGTACTTTGTTGAAAACCTGGTGATACACTCAAATTGGACATCTTTGAAAATGGCAGGCTTGATCAACATGTTAATTGCTACAAACACACGGTCTTCTTCAGGATCTAAGGCTTAGGAATAAGCAGAGGTTCTTGCCAAACAATTCACCAAACATGATGGGACACCTTAACCTCACTCTTCAAACGTTTACATGCTGACTGTACTGGCTGGTTCACAAACTCTCTCCAAAACAGAATGTGGAATAACTTGCATAGGGCTTCAGAGTAACCTGCTCGATGAGGAGATATGTCAGGCTCTAATCTGACATGTTGTCTTCGGGGCTCTCTTTGCTCATAAGGGCGAGTAACTATCCTCCCTGTTTGTGTCAGCATCCGGTGGTCCCTTTGTCCATTTCCCACAGACCTTCGTGTTGGAGCAGTATCCTTTTGCCATGAATCTCTACTTTGCCTACATCTTACAGTCCTGTATAACACCCTCTGTGGACCTGAAATGCAATGACTCATTTTAGAGCCTGTTTGTTTGGCACAGTTCTGGTCCGCGCATCAGAAACCCTAATTTGTAAATTTCAAAACTCAGCAGAAGGCCTGCAGCAATGCTGTGCAGACCTTGGCCCTCATGACCACTTCTTGTGGTGGATTCACAAGCCATCAGAAAGCTGAACAAGGGTTTATGGTTTGGGTTCTGTGAGTAAACCAGGCTACTCACAGAGAGGGTGGCGACGACGCTCTTACCTTCCGAGATGTGGCCTTGCTGAGGAGGTGAGGAGAAAACCCCAGTTGGAGAAAAGGATGAGAAATGCGCCACCCATTGCAGCTGCTGCTGATGTGGTGACAAAACAACGATCCTCATCACCATCATCCTGGTTATCGCTCTCCAAACTCCTCCCACGCCAGATCCTTCAGTTGCCCTTACACACCGCAGCAACAAAACATAGATTGTGTGTGATGGGGTGCTTGTTTTCTACTCTCCGGCTCTGACAAAAATTCCAGGTTTATCGCAACAACTACCGGAGTTGGAATTGCACCTGGGAATTGAGAGAGAGAGAGAGAGAGAGAGAGAGAATGGAGGACACACTACTTGGGTAACTTCATTCTTGTGGGTTGATGGTCTCTGAAATGTTAAACCCTAATTTAACTGCTTCTTAGCCTTTTGGGTGTTGTGAAAATGCCTCAAATTCTAACTCTTAAACCCTCAATCTTAAATATTATTGTTCGTACTTGAGAATTAACGTCCACCCCTTGTTTGGTACAAGAGAATTCAATCAGAAATATGATGAACTTTTATGAATGACATTACACTCAATCTTAAATTTAAGGTAATTGATGAAGCTTATCGATATCAGTGTATTAAATCTTCAAATCCTAAAACTTCAGTGATGGTAGAAGAGAATTCAATTACAAATTTGATGAACTTAATGAATGACATCATTATCTTAAATTTTTAAATGTTAATTTTGTGATATTTATCTACATTCTGTAAATAATTGGTGTATGTTTGTAAATTTTTGATTTGGTAATTTGTGATTGGTTGGAGCCCTCCCCTCGTCTCTTGAGAGCTCGCAGCCAAAAAAATTTCTCACATCTAAATTTAGTTATTTACATTTTTTGCAACCCCACCCTAAAAAATTGAAACTGAGACTGTAAATGAGTGGAAGACTACTACTAACAAACCACCTGGACAATCATTATGATTGGCCAACCAGAAACACAGAACAATAGTTAGATCATATTAATAATTACACTCTTCTTTCATTGGTGCACAATTTTACTACCTCAACAAATTGTGCCAAAATTTTGGGCCAAAACCATTTTGCTGGGGCAACATAAAATTTCAAGCTTGAACAACAAACTAGTTGTTGTAGAAGGTATCCACAAGTTTGCACATATGGGTAGGCGTCGTTGTTGTGCTAGGTCGTAATACATTAATAATTGGTGTTTGTCTGCAAATTTTTGATTTAGTAATTCGTGATTGGCTAGACTAGAACCCCCTCCCCCCAACGCCGCGTCCCTTGAGAGCCCCTAGCCAAAGCGAATGGCAATGAAGCCACAAGTGGAAAAGAACGAGATGGTGTTATTGTTTCATGTGATGCCACAAAACTCTCCAACTCTATGCGCTAAAGGTGGTGAGTTCGGTCCCTTGTTGGAGGTGGTTTGGCTACACACTCACCCACTCATCGGTGGTGAGTTTGCTTTCACCTAGTCGCCCGTTGGTGATGGGGAGTCCACACGGACCCCAACTCACTCATCAATTTGCTTAACCACATTTAGTTAGGGTTTTTTTTTTTTGCTTCTGGATTGTAGCCACATAGAGTTAGGGTTTTCTTTTTTGTGGTGCTAATAATACTTTTGTCATTCCTTTCTCCTAATTAGTTTGCTTGCAAAATGGGTTTACTAACTAGTTTGGTAGAAAAGAATTCAATGAAAAATTTGATGTAGTTTATGAATAAGAGCATATTAACCCTTAAACCCTAAATCTTACATGCACTACTTGTCACACAATTTGTGAAAAGGCTTTTTGAAAAGTGTAATGCCCATGTTTTAGTTTTTGAAAATCTTGGGGGTTAATTTTTTTTTTTGGGTGGTGATATGTAACAAGTACATGCCAAGTGTCACAAGATTCTTTTTTATATAAAAAATTGACAATGGTTTTTAGTTTTTATGCCAAGTAAAGCCCACAGAGCAAGGTTCTAAGGAAATTCCCTTGGCTCTTGCATTCAGGTCCTTAATTTCCATAAAGCCCTACTCCTAGGGCTTTACCCTACACATAATTAAGGGATAGTACATATAATGGGTGATTGGGAGATCATGGAAACGAACCTAAATTGACAATGTCATCTATAGGACTTGTCCCACCACCAGAGGGGGAACTGGGAACCTAATGGCTGGTTGTTTTTGTTTTGACATGAGCATCAAGGTATGGAAAAACACTAATAATAGGTGGTCAAGTTTGAGTTTTAAAAAAAGGTTAAAAATTAGAACATTTTATAAAAGATTACTCGTAGAAGAAGGTGGGTGATGACATTGGTGTTCAATGTTGTAGAGTTGCAAAGAATGGATGGTGGAAATTTGTAACTTGGCATGCCATTGCTCTAGACTTTCAAGCTTGAGCATGAGCTTCAAGGCTTGGTTTAATAGACTTGGTGTTCAAGTTTCACAAGAGTTAGGCATTTTCTCAGAGTTGGAGGAGTTGCATTTGAGTGGTGGGTGTAAAAGCTTTGTGTGCAAGAGCTTATGGTGGGCATTGACAATGCTCATTACCATCACTCTCACCCATAGAGGTTTCTTTTGAATCTTGTAGTAGCAAAGGTTCTCACAGTTTGGTAATTAGGCTCTTCGTTGAATAGAAGGTTATTGTTATTTGTTTGTTTTCAATTTTCATATACCTATACAAAAGGGAAATTTGGATGTTGTTTGTATTCCATCCATATTGGTAATTGGACATGGTGAGGATGAACAAATTTGGATTTGAATTTAATTTTGAATTTCCTTATGGTCTCATGCAAGGTCAAATTTGCAAGCCACTTGCACTAGAGGATTCCTAGAAAGGAGGGCAATGCATGTGGGAGAGATTAGTTGATTTTAAGACAAACCTTTTCAAAGGTTATTTGGATGCAAAGGTGAACAAAGCTAGTAGGAGTATGACAAGTTGTTGAAACCAACCATAGTTCTTTGAAAACATGCAATTAATTTATAATTAACTTAGTTAATATGTAGTTAACCCATAATTAATTATAAACAACTTGTGTTTCATTTATATTTTACTAATAATATAGGAAGATTTTTTAAAAATTCCTTTGGATGGTGATCATATGGAAATCTTTAAGAATTTTTTTTTGAATTAAGTCCACAAAAAAATATAAATAGAAGTAAGACCTTGTTTTTTCAACATTAGTTTAAGATACAATCTTATCCCATAGTTTTTTTTTTTTTTTTCATGTTATGTTTTCACATTTTTTCATAGTAAAGTTATGGTTGGTTTTATATCTTGCAAATTCTATTTATTTATTTATGGATTTCATGTTTTTAGTTTGAACTTAAAATTAAATATGTTTTTGTCATAGCCTTATTTTTATGTTCATGTTTTTTGAGAATCCCTTTGTCTCAGTAGTTTTTGTGTTTGTGATAGGGGCCATCAACTTGTTAATATGAGTTCAAAGTGAACCCAATTTGCACAAATTCAAAAAGGGCATTAATGCAAAATTATAACCAAATTGATGCACATATTCAACCACTAGAAAAACACATTCATGTGGTTCACCACAACCCAAACTTGGCAAGGTCACCACTTTTCTCCCTATGATATATTTTATAGATAACAATGATAATTATATTGAAGTGACACAAGTTCTTGGGACTTCCCAATTTGGGACTCTTGAAATTACCAAATTACAATTCCCATTATTTTATGGGCTCATAACCTTTTCATATAGACTTTGATTCAAAACCTTCAAGAACGAAATTTTAACCTTTGAAAATAAATTTTGAACAATTTATCAACCTTCCAAATCAAGGTTACTTTGATCTCTTTGTTGGACATTTTAATGGTTAAAATTTTAATTATCAATTTGACTGTGGATTATTCAATTGGCTATAACTTGTGTTTCAAATCTACAAATTGGGAATGAGACCCCATTTTGAATATTTAGTTTTCAAAACCTTTTCAACAATAAAAAGAAGGCCAATTTGGACAAGGTTCAAAAAATTTGAACATTGTTCAAAAAATTTGGGACATTTTAGGACTCCCAATTGGGTGAAAATATCTTTGGGTGGTACCACTAGGAACCACCTTGCCAAAATCATAGAAAAGTTGAAACCAAATTTTTTTTAAAAAAAATTCATTTACTTATACATTGGTTTATTTGATTGGACTAGGTGGGTTATGTTTTCCCCATCTATGCACACATTTTTGAAAATTAATGAACACCCAAAAACTTATAATATGCATGAACATTTTGATTTCTAAACCATTATTAACATTTTCCTGACCCAATTTTTGACTTTAAAAAATAAATGTTTTTACACTTACACATTAGATATTTTTTCTTATTTATTTAGTACATGCTCAAGGGAATGATCCAAATTAGTCATTAAAATAACAAAAGGTGAAAATAGTAATAATTTGCATCTTAACATTAATGACCCTTTAAAACTTCATGATTTTGATGTCAAAAATTCATAACTAAATGAAAAAATTATTTAATCAATTATTTATTTAAAAAAATTCAAATAGGTTGGCATTTGAAGTATTCTTAAAAATTAACATCAAAGAAAAATCCCTAAAAAATAGATTCCTTTTGTGTTTCTGATTTAAAAAATCCCTCATGTACATCATGTTACATTTTTGAAACTTTTTCCTTATGCATTCATTTTTGACATCAAAACACATTTTTTTATAAATTTAATTAGAGTTTTGAATTTTACACGACTTGGGTAACCTTTCAATAAATAATCTGGAATGAAAATATTTTTTAATGTGAATTCTATGTTGCCTTAAAGTTGAATGGGTCTCAAAAATTTGGGATGTGATGTTCCTAGTGGTACCGCATGCAAAGATAAGTTTGCCCAACTCCTAAAGTGAAAATCCTTTTGGGAATGTTGGAACTCACTTCTTGCATCATCCCATAGTAGCAAAAATGTATTTGAGTGTGAAAACTTTTTCCCAATTTGCCTCCCTTGTCATGTTTGGACCTTGGTTGTAAGCCCAAAGCCAAGGTTACAACATTTGTTGTTGCTAGAATTACTTTTGTTGCATGATAATTGTTCTCACCATGCTCAAATTATTTTCATGGTGGTAGTGCCATTTTAATGCTTTCAATTGTCTTTCAAGCATTGTGCCTCTTAATGCATTATTTGGTTCTTTTTTTCTGCATCCATTATTCCTTTCCAAATCACTATCATGATGTTATCAAACTATACACCAAATACTTTGGTGGTGCCATGGTTACAAATTGAAGGAGAAAAAATGACACTAAAATGTAAACACAATAACATGAACCACCTTTGTCTACTTAAGTGATTGCGTAAAAAAGTAAAAGGGTTTGCTTTTAAGGATGATGTGGCATATTGTGATCAATTATGGAAGGGGACGGATTTTAATCCATGATTTACATAGTCACCAAAAATATTCATTTTTTGACATTATACTAATATGTAAAAATGTGAATAATTATTATTTAGGATTATGTCATTTTCAATGCATTTCAAGCATTCAAAAAATGAGAATAATAGTGAAGGTGTTTTTCAATATTCTACATTCATTCCAAATTGTTTCACATGTTGATATAATATATTAAAAACATTGTCATGTAAACACATTAAAAACTTGCAACATTAGTATACTTTTTGACATTAAAACATGAAAAACCAAGTAGTGGTTACATTTGTTGCTGCTAGATTATTTGTGTGATTGCACCCACCACCAACATATTTGTTTTTGATTTAGTTGTATTTTTTTGTGTTGTGATATTTATAGGAACATTAAATTTTTTGTTTTGATCTTGAAGACGAGATGATGAACCATTTCATGGTTCATAAACAATTATTTGAAGTTATGAAAATCACAACTATGTTTCATTCTACTTGTTGTAACTTCAAATTGTTGATGAACAAGGAGGTGGGTGATTAATTGGAAGTCAAGAGTGCAATGTGGTATTCACGCTTCTTCACAACACAATATGATTATTAACAAAGGCTAAAACATTTTTTAGTGACTAGAGATGTGGTTTTATCATAAAAAAATTTAAACCTTTGATCTAGAAAAAAAACATAAAATATAAATATGCTCATTTTACAAACTTTTTCATGCAATTGATTACCTACAATCTAGTGAAATCTTTGTGATTGGAAAATCTTTTGTGAACATGATATTACATGAATTTGTCTTTTTTAGTTGAGGTAGGCCTGAGGCCTCAAAACGGAATCTGAATTTTCAGAGCGCCACATGGCATAGTTCGATTGGTCCAGGTGGGTCAAGAATGGTGAGCCCTCCAGTGCATTTTCCAAAGCTAATATTGTGGCCACCATTGTTTAATGAATACCCCTTATGGGGATCTCCAGAATGCAAATATATGAATATATTGCTAATGCATGCAGAGTGTGCCAACAACAATGAAAACTTTCAAAAGTAGGCATTGTCTTTTATTTGATCAACAACACTCTCTTATATATATTTATATATACACATTTTTGTAATATTTTTCCTGGATAAGACTCATCCAAATCTGATTGTGTGTATTGATGCTCCAGATAGATTACAGCAAATGTAATCTTACACCAAATTCAAGCTTACACGTTAAAATTTTTAATAAACTTTGTAAAATGAAGCTCTTTATTCAAACCTAGGGAAAGGGAAAAAAAACAGGCCTTGGGTAAAGCTGCAGCTAAACTGGTGAAATGGCCAAGAAAAAAGTCCCAAATTGATTTTTATCATTTCTAAACATTACAAGTATCCCGAGTTTTAACATTTAATGGGCTGGAGGTCTCAAGTCCAAATTTAAGATTTTGCAGGTTAAATATAT
>Ga0209208_10005064_pt1 | contig 18472 bp, 16 predicted proteins | sample S1TSphfallax_3_FD_187694 | JGI IMG/M metagenome (GOLD analysis project Ga0209208, IMG submission 187694) | Host-associated microbial communities from peat moss isolated from Minnesota, USA - S1T2_Fd - Sphagnum fallax MG (SPAdes) (version 2) | ecosystem: Host-associated > Plants > Peat moss >... | reverse complement strand
CTTAGTGAGTAACTATATTTCATGTATCCAATATGAAATAGGTTACCAAGGTGAAACTCAACATTCATCTGGTAACCACATATTATCCTACCTACTTATAGAAAATATCCTTTATTGGATACGTTACCAATTTGGGTTGGTCACTTCCATTGGGAAAAATGTACATATAAGACACAACTTATTGAAAAATATATATATACGATATATTATTTATTTAAATACAAAAAAGGTTCTTATAAAATTCATTATGAGAATATATTTTAAGTATAATTAATATAATTTAAAATATATAAAATACCTTTGTATCTCAGGAGTTGCACTAAATATACAAAGAGTGACCACCCTAGGATTATAAGAAAGATGAAACCCCAAGATGAAACCTAACATCAATTCTGATGACATTAAGCTTAGTAACCACAGAGTATCCTACCTACCTTGGAGGATGTATCCTTTAATAGGATAGGTTACCTAGCTAGGTGAAAGAAACCCAACTTCAACTCAATGGGGGTGCACCTTGTGACCACCTCTAATCCTACTTATATATATATATATATATATCTAAAGGATGTGTCCTTTATTAAAGGATAGATTACCAAGGTGAAAGCTGACATCAATTCCCAGTGGGAGGAGGGGGGGTTCAAGGTAGTAGTCACCTATTTCTCCTAACCTACTTAGAGGACACATCCACAAGTGAGAGACATAAAACAAGCTTCCCAATGGATACTGTGCTGGTGGCTGCTGGTTCACTCTGGCCCACAAACATCAGACTGGCTGCCTTCCTTCCTTCCTTCCTTCCTTTCTTCCTTAGTTTCCTTCCCTTTCCTTCCCTTTCCTTCCAAAATCTCAGTAGGGGAAGAAGGGACATAACTTTAACCTGCTACAAACCTAGAGAGAGCAGCACCTTGTTGTTGATTCTGCTAGCAGAGTGGTCCCAAGGTATCTGGAGGTATTTTCCCCTCTGAGTTCTATTCTATAATGGTAATAGTTTAGGCCTCCAAAGACTTGCACCTAAAAATTTTTGTAGTCATAATATATATGATATATTATGTCTGGAGTCTGGACTTTTTTTTGGTGTTTGTTGCAGGTGGTGAACACATTGAATACTCAAATCTGGCAGTAAATGACAAAGAATTGGGAAGAGCTTTACTACTACTAGGCTACTACTACTACTACTACTACTACTACTATTTAATGGGTATAGCCAGTTTGATACAACTGGTTTGGGGGGCAGGGGGGGCAGTTCTGGTGGAGAGCCATTGGTTGTGAATAGTTAGTCACCAGTGTTGGACTGGTAGTAATGGTATGGACTTTTCAATGTCCATACCAGAACTGGGTCTTTGGTATGGGGGGTTTTGTTATTTATTTTCATATACCTGGCACAGCTACTGGTATTGGGTACCTTTGTTTTGTGTTTCTCCCTCAGAGACTTTAATACCAGTCTGGTACTGGTATTGGGTCCAATGCTGATTTTTGGCTGGATTAAAAGCTGGAATGAAAATCTGGTATTGTACTCATATTGTACATATATACCTGGTATTTATTATCTCAGGTATAAAGGTGTTGTTCACACTTGGGGTTAGGGACTCTATATAGTCTTCTCTAGTCTTGAAGTTCCCTAATGTCACACTAAGTCATTTAGGACTTAAACCTACTTGTCATGAAAATTTTATGTTCAGCTAACATTCACTTAACATTAAACTATCACCTATTTAATTAACATTTGTGTGCCACCACCTTGGATGCCACCTAGATTTTCATTTTAACACTGACTAAAACATCAAGTGTGAATTGAATGCACCAGAAGGCTGGGTTGGTAATAAAGGCTGGTATTTTATTTCCTTCCTCGGGTCATTATGTACCCAACTGGTATGTTCTTTTAAACATGAGTAACTTTTTGTATCAGTATTTTGTACCACCCAAGTTGTAACCCTGTATATACCAGTTCAACACTTGTTTCAAGTTTCAAGTTTCAACTTGTTTTTGATGTTTGGAGACTTTTTATATAGAGAGAGAGAGAGAAGCACAGGTTTGTTCTTATGCAAGTTTCCTCTTTCCTCCTACAAATGAATAAATACAGTCTTATAAAGGTGTGTAGGGACAAGACACAAGTGGGGAGGAGGAGGGGGCAGGATGGGTAGGGATCTTTGTTTGATGCCTGTGAATGAATTGGTCATCATCAAACTCATTAAAAAAAACCAAGAAGAACCAGACAACACTAACAAACCAGTGTTTGTTGTGTTGGACAGACTGGTTCGGAACTTTTCTGAAGCTGGAACCCAGGGGTGAAGGAGAGGGTATATATGTCTACCCTTCAACAATGGGTCTGAAAATCAAAGAACTGGTTTTGAAACTTAACCAACCAGAGGTTCTAAGAAAATCTCAAAACTAGGTTTGACCCTTAAACCAACCAGAGTTGTTAAGAAAACCGAAGAACCAGGCTAAGGAACCTGGCTTAAACTGCTAGTTATTTCTCATGAAAACTTCCAATTTATCTTTAATTTTCAAAAATCTGGATCTGGAGGTTCTTTTCGTTGTTGCAATTTTAAAAAACCACCCAAGACTCTTCTCCTAACAATCTCTCTCAGACGGGAATTGGCCATGATCAAACCCCTCGAGACTAGGAAACAGACAAAACTAGTAACAACCAGTGTTGGGTGGGTTATCAGTAATGGAACCTGAGCATACCTATAGTCAAACAAACCCTCAACTACAGGGACATGGCCTGCTAAAGCCTGCAACCAAGCTCAAGGTAACTAATACCAGGGGGACATTAAACATACCCCTTCTAACTTTGCAGATGTCAGTGGAACACCCTTTGTAGTTCTGTAAATGCCTGTTCTGCATGACGAAGATGCATGTACTGCTTAAAGAAACCCAAATTGATTCTCCATGTCCTGCTCCTGGCAAGCAGTTTTGAACCCACGACTACCTATCGAAAGGACCAGGCATCAAAACCAGCTGCTTTTGGTCAGGAATGTTCTAGTTTAAATTTACCTATATTTTCTGCCATCATGAGTCCAACTCCATGGGTGCCAAGCTGGTTGCTGCACTGACACCTACAAAGTTTGTAAGGGTGTTTTAAGGTCCTGCACTCACACCTAGACAGACTATTAGTAGATGGCCTGCTACTGTAACCAAGCTCAAGGTGACTAATACCCAGTCTGAACCCAATGTTCGTATTGCCTTACTAACACCCAGTCCTTTACCTTGACTAGGTAGGTCGCCTGCCATAGCCTGTATTCAAGCTGAAGGTAACTAATACCCAGTCCTTTACAATAGCGATTGACTAATTACCAGCATGAAATGAATTTAACTATGTCCACAAGCCTGTCCAGAACGCTCAGAATCTTCCTCTTTTGGGAACTTCAAATCTGAACACATACTCCACAACAAGCTGTGAGTTTTGGAAAAGGTTTTGATTTTTCTAAGCAATCTTGGCTTTATCTGCAGATTTCAAGCTCTGCAGAATCTTCCAAAATGTTGTCACCAGTTTTTCCCTGGAGATGTGAAGAATTCTCAGACCTCCATGGAGAATTGTATACCAGAGACTTCACATGACATATAGGTGCCCACAAAGATCAACATTCCAACCTTCAGAGTCAATCGCTTGCTCCAGGCTACAGGGCCCCACAACCTATTCTTGATCCCATGGTTTTACTCCCCTGACAAAAATGGGTTTTTTTTCTTTGTGGGTCTCAGTTGTGTTTTAGTATACAGAGGAAACACCAGCACAGAATAGTTGCTTTCAGTGATCTGTCCGACTGTTCACCAGGTCTTGATTTCCATAATTTTTTTTTGTAGAGCAGACATCAGCATGATATAACTTCATGGAGGAGCATCATTCCGTTTGGGAATGCTTATCTTCCCCCCTGCAACATTGAGCATAGCCCTAAATTGGTTCATAGCTACTGCCTCCTTTTCTTCAAATGCGGATCTCTTTGCATCATACACACTAGCCTTCTCTGCTGCCTTTTTCTCCTTCCACGCCCTCTCCCTGGCCAACCTGCCAGCACCCATATGCAACATATGTTACCCAGTGCTTGTTGACCATCTAATGCCTTCTCCCCTCGGCAGGTTATCTGCCCCTTGCCAACTGTCATCTAAGGAAGAGTGCATCAAAAATTCCAGCATGGATGGTCATTTCTCCAGCATGAAGTGCACACTCCATAGACAACTTATGTCTATGCCTGAATCTAGAGTTCCCAGAAAGAATCATTCACAGCAGAAGACAAAAATACATTCTGTAATCAATAAACACAACAAGATGACCTCCAAGAGCAGCTTAAATGCTGCTCTAAACACATTTGCAGCTTTACATGAATGAACAGAGCATACCTCTGTTGGAAATCATCACCCCCACCCATGACATCTCGCTCCTTCATGATTTCTGGGCTGTCCTCACGGTTACGAGCCTGTTCACGTCGGAGAGCTTTCTTCTCAAGTAGAGCCTCACGGCCAGTGGCCTTAGGAAGCAGCTCATCTATCACTGCATCCTGTGCTTTGTGAAACTTCTTCCTCTCCAGCTTCTCCATTTTCTTCTCCAAAATTCGATCCTCCTCATCCCTCCCTATATCAAAAATGCTTTCAGTACTGAGCATAGCAACTGTTTCCAACCACTGCATTCTGTCCTTAAACAATCAGCACACCAAAAGCCCTTCATTTGGAGAGTGGTATTTCACAAACTGATCCTCCAATCACAAAACTGCCAGACTTCAAGAGCTGGCACCTCCTCTTATCTGCTATATACTATATACCTGAGTTCACTGAATTGTCTCATTTAAGTATTAAGAAATTCCCCGCCACACATATGATTGAAGTCAAGTTGAATAGAATCAAGTGCAAAACCAACAATAATGTTACAGAGATCTCAGATCCAACATGACACCAGCCAAGAGGACAAAGAGGAGACCTCTGCCCTTCAAAATGCAGAAAAACTCAAGCGCAACTTGTCACTAAGTGAATAAACATGTCTACTGTTAAGCCACACACTTTTGCAAGGCCACAAATATGGGACATGATAATAGTTTAGACACATACCAAGAGCAAGGGCTTCATCATGATTCAATTTGATACCCCACTTATGGGCAGTGCGAGGGGCGGATTTGATTCCTTGATAATATTTTGGAGTCAATTGCCCAGCATTCCAAACCTCCACAAATTTCGCAAACTCTTTGTGTGTCTCTTCTGATGATAAGCTGGAGAAAAACACGCCTTTTGCCTCCTTGAGCCACATAGCAAGCTCATTGCTTTTCTCAAAATAATCCTCCTCTGAGATCTTGTCTACCTTGAATAGACAAAAAATACAAATCCATAAGTTATGAGAATTTCTAAATACTAAAAATCTAAGTCAACTGCAAAAACTGAGAGATGACTTGATGACTGATCTGGCAGCATAACAGCAAACAATCAGAAATCAGAAAAATGAGTAAACCCAGCCCTAAAGAAAAGAGAAAATAAGAACAAGAAAAAACTCAGGTTTGGTTTGTAGAACAGCAACAACAGTCCTAGACATGTTCAAGTACCTTCAACAGCAATATATTGGTAGGTGGTATTGACCACATACCATAGCATTCCCACTGACTCCATCAGTTCCCAGCAATGGGTGGAGGATAATGTCAAACATCAAAATACTGAGTTTCAGTACTGGCAGTAACAGGAAAACTTACCCATGATACTGGCTAGCTCAACAAAACCCAAAAGAGAAGGAGAATATTAAAAAAATCATGAAGAAAGAGGAACACAAAGACAAAGAGAAGAAAAGGAAAAAAGAAATAAATGAAAAACTCCAAAAGAGGAAGGAGGAAGAAAAAAGAGAAAGGAGGAAGAAAACAGAGAAAAACAAGAACTTTGAGAGAAGAACACTAAGGACATATAATATCTTGAATAGAAACACAATATAAAGAGGATTTTGAATCATGTGGAGCAAGAAGACTTTTAAAAGCCATCAGTATTTTCAAGAAAATCAAAGAAACTGACCATTTCCTAGAGTGAACTTTACAGCACCTAGTGGAACATGTTTGTATGTCAATGATTCATAAAATATAGCCAGTTTCACAAGACTGAGTAGAGCTCCACACTAAGAATCAGAAACAGACTGAGGAAACATGAATAGCATTACATGAGTCTCTGACTTGAAAAATAAGGCATATACTGTTTGAACCAGGCATAACAATGTTACCTTCAGTCCAGAAGTTGCAGGCACCAGAGCACCATTGTCCCCTTCAGATTTATGCTCTGCCAAAGTTCAAACACCCATCCAAGGCTCAATATCACTGATAGCAAAGACTGTTTCCACAAGAATATGTTAGGCCAAGATACTGAACTCCATCACTTGCATATTGCAAAGATGAAGAACACCTTAGATCATGGTTTTTCTTCACCACTCAGAGCGATTGCCTCCATCAACCCCATGCTACAAACATGCATGGCATGTCCAGTACCCAATTGAATTCCAGTAGAATATCCCTAACACCTTTATCAATATGCTTTTCACACAATTCCATCACACATAGCCAAAATCCACAGATTCTCTACTAAATTACATCAGTCTCCAGCCAAAAAGTTAACTGTGACTTTGTACATAGATATGTCTTGCAAGCATTTGTCTATCAAAGACATCACTGCAGAGGCACTTAAATGTGACAGCACAATGATGTATTCTTCACAAAAAGAATCAGAATGACTGAATACAGTTGGATCAGCATCAGACCAAATGACCAAAGTCAGGGCAAGTCAGACAAAGATAACAAGAAAACATACTTCTCAGCAACCTTTTGGCCTCCTTCAGTAATCTGCGCTTTTTCCTGTCCTCTGCATCTTCTGAATCAGAACCAGAATCGGACTCTGCATGCCTTTTCCTTCGCTTCCTCTTTTTCTCGTCTCTTGATTTCTTTCGATCATCTTTTGATGATTTCTCTTTCTCACTCTTATGTCTGCGATGATGACCTTTCTTTTCTTTTTCTTTCATCTTTCGTCGCTTCCTGTCCCGCCGCCTGCTTTCTTCATCACTACTTGCTCCATCTTGAACCAGAACAAGAAAACAAAGGGGCACCCACAGATGCTATCAGAGATCCTTTATGCCACACATTCTCTTCTTCCACTCACTTTTTCCCATTTTCCATAACCATTGAACTCCCACCAAAACCCAAAAATGGCCTGCCTGTTCAACATATTTCCATCCTGACATGGAGATCTTTCTGCTACCTCAATGCAGGAGATCCATGTTGCTTTGCAGTACAGATGCAAAAATGGTCTAAACACAAGCCAGTCTTACAATAAACCATCATCTGTGATCACCTTGCATTAGCAGAGGGGATGATTTACAAATGCATCTGCGTGTTATCTGAAAAGAAGATGACAGAAGCAGGTACCCAGCCTACTCCTGAAAAAAAAAAGGTTGGTCACAAGGTCTACCTGAGGAGGAGCTTGAAAGCGATGGTTCAGAAGATCGGTCTGTTTTTACACCGCCATGATGATGCTCAAAGTCTCTTGCATCACCTCCCATTCTGTGCACCCTTTCTGCTCCCCCACCACCTGTCAACAACCGTTTGACAGTTTCTAAGCAATCTTTAGAGCAGTCTCCTTGCAAAGAATTTCTGACAAAAAACTCTTGGAAACTCCAAATCCAGAGATGAACCCCAAGAAAAAACCCTAAGATCTGCAAACAACTTCGAATGAGCAGCTCTCTTTCGCAGCTCTAAAACGCCTGAAACACCTGGTCGTAATGACCTTCTCCAGCCTTAGATAAAGATTGCACACTGCAGCACCTATAGTTTCCCTCTGGTACTCTTGAACCAATTCTTCATCAAACCCTAAGTCCACACCATGCTGCAAACATGTGAAGAAGTTTCAACATGTCCTGGCCAAGATTGAAAATCTCCGAATATATACTCTCATGAGCAATCTAAGACCCCTTCCTCTTCTCTCGGAGCATTAAAAAACATGTGAACAAGCTTGACAAGCCGTATACATGCAGTACCTTTGTCCTCTTCGACAAGTGCGTGAATTATCCGGGGAAGTACAGCAACCGCAGCACCGATTCTCAGGTCTTCGCAGATTTTCTGCAACAATAGTAAAAGTGCATGAAAGCCGGGGAAGAGCAGCAGCCGTAGCACCGATTCTCAGATCTTCTTCGTGGATTTGCTCAAAGATATACGCACCAAGACACTCAATTGATTGTCAGCTTCTCGAGGGAAAGAAGGCAGTAATATCTCCGCAGCTAAGTAGTACTTCTGGGGTTGCGAGAATTAGAAGCAGTACTGCTTCGATGCGAGCGCGACAAAAATCGACCGCCTGCGCACCACCAGCTTCTTCTCTCCGCTCTAGAACCTCGTCGTCTTAGGGTTTCGTATGTCCGCGAGGACACAACCGGCGGGTATGAGAACAAGGTCCTTCGTCCTTTCAGCGGTTAATTGGCTCGACGACGAACACTGCGGTGAAGAGGAAAGATGGTCGAAGCAGGCCGACAGGAAGTCACAACCGGCGGGTATGATCACACCAGGATCCTTCGTTCCCGGAAGGGACGATTGAAGACAGCAGACATGAAGTTAAGAACCGGAGGGTAGGAAAACAGGGTCCTTTTCCGAACAGGACGTTCGGTCTTCACAACCGGCGGGTTGCGCACAAGGTCCTGCCTGTCTCTCTAGAGGACAGTCGAAGCAGGGAGATCACAACCGGGGGGTATGAAAGCAGGATCCTTCGATTTCCATTCGAAAGGACGGCCGATGGGGAGGTGAGAACCGGAGGGTATGATAACAAGGTCCTTTGCGTCAGTGGCTCGACGGAACACGGCTTCTTCCGGCTCCTGGGGAGTCGGGACCCTTGTCGCTTTAGGGTTTGGTGCCTGCGCAACCTCACAACCGGCGGGTATTAGGACGAGGTCCTTACCCCAACGACAGGAAAGCACTGCGTAAAAGAGATGCGCGACAGTCGGAGGAGGAGGCCGAGGGGACGCCGATCAAGTGCGCGAGCGACATCATCGACGATGGCGGAATCGAATACGCGAGGGAGAAGACATCAACAGACGTCACTTCCTTCGCGATCTTCGTGCGGAAGTTGACAAGTTGTTTGTCAGAAATTTTGTAACTGCGAGTTTTCGATCCCAAGAAGAATTGGTTTTTTGTTTGTTGGTGTATTGCAGACGCGGCGGACGGAGACGGACGGGATCCTTTGACGGAAGTATGGAGTTCGATCACTTGATGAAGATCTTGATGGTAGGAGATTCAGGAGTAGGGAAGAGCAGTCTGTTGATACGGTTTACGTCCGACACTTTTGCTGACATGTCGTCGCCGACGATCGGCGTGGATTTCAAGCTGAAGATGGTAAACAAGGGAGAGAAGAGGGTGAAGCTGACGCTGTGGGACACGGCGGGGCAAGAACGCTTCCGAACGCTGACAAGCTCCTACTACAGAGGAGCACAGGGTATAGTCTTGGTGTATGATGTTACAAGGCGACAGACGTTCACCAACTTGTCGGATGTCTGGTTGAAGGAGATCGAGCGATACTCGACCAAAGAGGATTGCATCAAAATGCTTGTAGGGAACAAGCTGGATCTGGAGTCGGAGCGTGTGGTGACAAAGAAGGAGGGTGTGGATTTCGCCAGGCGCCATGGCTGTTTGTTTCTCGAGGCAAGCGCTAAATCCTCCACCAATGTCAAGCTTTGTTTTGATGAGCTTGTGCAGAAGATCTTGGAAACTCCAAGCCTGTCAGCTGATACATCTGCCTTGAGACAAAATCTGTTGAGACCAGGCCATCCTCAAGAATCTCCTGCTACCAATCGAGGCTCTTGCAGTTGTTGATAGATAAATAGGGACCTGCCTACTCTCTGTTTTGTTTTCAGGATCTAGGGTTCTAGGATTTGCACATTCTTGCTTGCCACACTCTGCTCCTGACACTAGTCCGATGTGACCAAGGAGACAAACACCTGCTAGGACCAGCAGGGCCAATCTACAGGCACACACATGGTGGCCATGACCTGAGATGTGTCCTGAGCACAGGGGGCTTAACTCTTGATCTACGCAGAGGTAAATTGCATTACTGTCCATGCCCATGGAATTGTGCAAAGACTTGCTGGGGGGTTGGGGATTCTTGAAAGGATGCAGCTGTATTATGTCTCCAATATAGCAGCAAGCAAAGATGCCACTGGCGCTTCAGACCATTGTCTGCGGGAACCACACATATGTGTACCTGTTTAAAGAAGGCATCTATTTGGATTGGTATACAGTACTCCATGGCATTTGCTTTACATCTCCAAAACAGCCAAGACACCTGTGGAGCTTCAGACTATTGACTGGGGCAACCATGCGGATGTGTACCTGTTTAGGTTTCTATTTGGATTGGTAAGTGGTACTCCACATCTTTTGTTTTACATCTCTGGTACAGTGAAGACACAATCAGAGCTTCAGACCATTGATGAGTGGGGCAACAATGTGGATGTGTACCTGCCAAAGAAGGCATCTATTTGGATTGGTATTTGGTACTCCATAGCTTTGTTTATCACTTTAAAACTCCATTTGCAGACAGTAAATACAGAATATTTATCAGAATACATTTGCGTCAGCAGCATACATTAATTGGTAATTCATTAATTAGAGTTTGGTGATACGCTCTAGCTTTCAACCAGGAAACTCATTTTAGTCATTGTATCTGTAGAACAATTGTATTCAGAGTAGTTGTGCATTCATGGTTCAGAATCGAGGTTCACAATTTGCCATTTTTGGAGAGCAGATTATGTGTTTCAAGTTGGCTTCTCTCTGCCCCCAATAGGTGATGCCCTTCACCCAGGAAACTCATTTTAGTCATTGTATCTGTAGAACAATTGTATTCAGAGTACTTGTGCATTCATGGTTCAGAATCGAGGTTCACAATTTGCCATTTTTGGAGAGCAGATTATGTGTTTCAAGTTGGCTTCTCTCTGCCCCCAATAGGTGATGCCCTTCACCCAGGAAACTCATTTTAGTCATTGTATCTGTAGAACAATTGTATTCAGAGTACTTGTGCATTCATGGTTCAGAATCGAGGTTCACAATTTGCCATTTTTGGAGAGCAGATTATGTGTTTCAAGTTGGCTTCTCTCTGCCCCCAATAGGTGATGCCCTTCATCCAAAACCAAAGAGCACGAGCTTTAATTGGGTGTAAAACTCTTTGGTAGATCACATGCTCCAGATTGTTTTGTCATGAACCATGTTATAGAGGTAGTCTAGAAGGGTGATCAAAATAGCAAACTTCTACTGTTTGTCAGCCATCAACAGAGTAGCCATTGTCCAGTTGGCCTCTGCTGGTTCTCAAATTCCTCATGTTGTTTTCATACAGGGTTTCTATCAGAAGGCTTTGCCAACCCAAGTCAAAGGAGTATTGTCTTGTAGAGACCTGCTCCACTTGTTTTAGTGTAATTGGAGGGCATAGTACCCAGCATTTTCTGGTGGGTGTTTTGTTTTTCAAAACACCCCCCCGCATGTTAAGTTTCATTGCCATACTGAGAGTTAGAGTTTTCTTTCAAACCTTTATCAACACCAAGTTGAGTTTCATAAAGACCCATTAGACTGGGTCCAAGGCTGGTTTTGTAGGATCTGGTTGTCTGCAGGGTTCAGTTACATCCAGACCTGGCCAAAAAATTTGAAACTGGCTCAACCTGCACAAAGGTTTTTTCATGTAAAAAATGGTCCAAATTTGCTGGATTTTGAAGAAAGAAAATTTCAAGGTAGGAATAATGTATACTTGTGCATAATTACATGTCCTCAATATACACACCATGCAAATTTGAATAGGTAAGATTAGGGTAAGTAGGCCTTGAAACCTATATATATTAAAAATTGGGTTTGTGGGTGTTTTCAATTCTACCAATTTGTTGGGATGTGTTAATGTCAATTTGTTAGTCCATGTTAGTGTCAATTTTGTTAGTCAAGTGTTTCCAATTTTGCCAATCTATTAGAATGTGGATCAACAAATCATTGAACATTATGGATCAAACCCAAACACAAAGTGGATAATTGATTCACAAAAGCTTCACCAATTTTCTTAGTTGCAACCTTCTTTGTTTGTGTATGTTTAACATTAGTAAGTTCAACTCCATGTTTCAAAGTTTTTTTTTTCAATGTGTGTGTGTGTGTGCATATTTGTACTTAATGAGGAATCAAACACTTTGATTTTTGCAATATTCTAACATGGGATTTGTGCATGAATCCCCCATTTAATTTGGTCTTTGAAAACTCTCCCAATACTTCCACAATGTGGACCTTTTTTTTCTCATTTTTACTTGAATAATTAAAACACACATACCCAATTTTCTACTTGAAAATAAGGCTATATGATAACAGTTACCCAAACCCTACCCATTTACCAGAAATCACAATTTTATCACCTTGAAACCCTATCATGATGGGAAAGATTTAGTGTTAATATACCCTTACTCAATGGATTTAACCAATTTTTTTAATTTTTCAAAGGATATATCATAAACAATATACTCACACAACACTGGTTGATACATAGCTAACCAGTGTGGTAAACTATGGGAACAGTGGTTAGCTAGCTATGGGACAGGAAGGTTTAGGGTTTAGGGTCTTCTGTCCACACATCATCCATCCATTCTCCATCCATCCATCCATGCTGCCTGCCTGCCTCCCTGCCTGCCTGCCTGGTGCGCCGGTGCGCTGGTGACTGCTGGTTTGGTCTCGTGTCGTGCCGCATGTATTTTGTGTCCTCGCGATCCGCCAATTCTGTAACGCAAGGCCCGTGTGTGTGGAGAGCGCGAATCTCCGCAACAAACCCACCAAAAAAAGGAACTTCAAAATTCGCCCCCAAATGCACAAAAACCCCCACCGCCATTGAGAATATTGGACTAGCTAGCTCTAATTGTTGTGTACCAGACTCGTCATGTAGGAGGTACCATTCAAGTCTGTGGAGAAGAAGAAGGAGAAGAAGAAGAAGAAGAATTTTTCAGTGTTGAACAGAGATTTTTGGCATTGGAAATAAATTATAGTAGCTCACAGCTGCTGAAAGAGAAGTTGTAAGGAATCAGAAGTGCTACTAGTATGGCGGATGACCATCAGGACTCGACATATTACGCAGAGTATGAGAAGGAGAACTCTTCCAGTGGCAACGATACCAACAACAATAGTATTCAGCAGCAGCAGCAGCAGCCGCCTTGGACTACCAAAACAAACAGTGATCCGCAACATGGGCATTTGGATCCCGATCAAGAAATACGGCAGCGCACGTACTATATCAACATACCCATCCGTCCTCTGACCGCTCAGGTTCGGGAAAAATTTTAATTAAATTAAATCTTTTGCTTGAAAATCAGCTCAGAAACATAGCTGATTACTCGTAATTATACTTGAGATTTTGAGCTCTGGAGCTTGTGGAGGATGGGTTTCGAAGGGAATAATCCCAAAAAAGCTTGTGGGTGTGTGTGTGTGTGTGTGTGTGCGCGCGCTTTCAGGTAGCTGATGAGCACTTGGAGAGGTTGTCTTTATACTACTCCAGCTATGGAGTTTTGTTTGTACTTGTGGGTGTGGTGGCGATCTTGGTGCCATTGTTCTTCGGGTTTCCGATCGACCAATTGCTCGCATGGTTGTTGGTGTTGGGTGGAGCTGTGACGCTATTGAACTTCTTTCTCATCTGTGGAGCTCCCGGAACCCTTTCCTTTCTTCTGTTGGGAGCTTTGCACTTGGGAGTTGGATTGTGGCTGCTGCTGCAGCCTGTCCCTGATCCCACCACGCTCCTCTTCGTCATCGCTGGCTGGTTCCTTGCTCATGTAAGTGAACTTTCTCCCCAGCTCTCCTGCACTGCAGCATACCCTTTCTTGGCTCCAACAACCCCATTTTCCAAATCTGCTTGCTGTACGTAAGGCCCAAGCACAGGGACACTAGCAGAATGAGGAGTTACCCAGAATTCTAAGTTACTTTGTGAGTTGTCATTAGTGTACATAATATGGTTGTTTGGTTCAGTCTTTACGAAAAATTAGACAAGATTTTTTGTGTTGGGTTCTTCCACTCATAATTGGAATGTTGGCAAAATTGATGTGAGAGCAGGGGATATTGAAGTTTGTGATGACATGCCAATTGCGCCATGTGACAACATGGCCAGCAGTGATGATCAGTGGCTTGACATCAATCATCTTAGCTTTTGTGATGCTTACACTTAGCTCTTGGTTGTTCACGGAGTCCCGACTCAAGGTGATTGGCTTCTTCTTTGGAGCTGACCTTTGCTTGACAGGAGTGGCCATGGTACTCATTGCCTTCATGGCTCGCTTGGGTATGAGTCCTTAAAACTCTTCATATACCCCCTCAAAACTCTTCACTCTTGTGTGACAAAAACAACATTGCTTGGAGTTTGAGGTATAGGGTTAATAGATGCATGTGTCTTCTTCTGATCCCTCTATTGATGCTGGTGGGTGGGTAATATTGGTACAGGTCACAGAGCAAAGGAGACTCATCAACCTCTTCTTGCAGAGAGTGCACGTGTAGCTGCAAGTGTATGAGAAATTTATACCTTAAAAAAAACTATCAGCACATCTAAAATAAACCCTAAAAACCTTTAATCAGGAATGAAGCAAGCTATATAGTATTGTATATTTCATAAGAGGTAGTTGTGTAAGAAACGTGACATTGTTGTTGACATGCAGTTGAAAAACTTAGACCAGTGTTCGATGGCTCCTAAAATGAGGTAGAACCCATTTTTGAGCTATTGCAGCATATATCTTCTCATCGTCTCAGATCATGTTACCTATTGGAGTTTGTATGTTAGTTCTGGGTGTTGATTCAAAGGTCTCACATTTTCATTACAGGGTGTATTGCGTGGCTATGATGAGGTGAACTGGTTTTAGTAAATTGGGTTCAATCTGTCTACTTATTATTAGTTGTGAGGAAAATGTTCATGATTATGCTCCTGATACGATTCACTTCAAAATGTTCTCTCAAAAGTCCTTCAAATAAAATATTATTTCTCTGTAAAACACAATGAAAGCCAAGTGGAGTGTCTCTTGCATTTCAGTTGATTTATACCTTCCCAATTGCATTTTTCAATGCAATGTTTTGAATGTACATTGGTAGCTGGAGATTTTGGAATGGCACACCCCAAAGTACTAAAAATAATTTTATCCTGTTGTTAATAACCTCCCATAGTAATGACCAAAAATACCCCAAAACAACAAAAATCATATTGTGTGCACCCCCCTCCTCACTCTCCAAATTAGGTTCGAATATTCCAAGAATATTCCTATCTGGTCGCATCCCTCTCCCTTGCACTCCCTCTCGCTCTTGTCGTTGCTCCTCGAAACGGATGCCCGTTGTTGGTGTGGATCACATAGCTTGCAGCTGCAAGAGAATTGCAGCACAAACGTTTGGCAGCCATCATGATGATGGCATTGCCAGTTGTAGCATACAGTCGTGGAGCGCCGCTCTGCAGGTTGGAGGATGTTGTCGGGGTTGTCCTGGAAAATTCACTTGTTATCAGTCCCCTTTCTTGTTGTGTCAAGAAGGTTCATGCAGCAAGCCTTGGAAGTCACAGAGGTGTGGGACAAATGGGTGCTGCTTCTGCTGCCGCTGCTGGAGAAATCATTCATAGCAGCTGTTTTTTATTGCATCATTCATCGTGGAGAGTAGCATCCGAGAGCCGTTTTAGTGCAAGGAGGACGAGGAGGAGGACCAGTCCATGCTTTTCAGCCTATGAATTTGTTGAAGGAGAGGATAACAGTTGTGTAGAAGCTGCAGCATTAGTGGGTAGCGGATCCTCCACTGTATCAACGGTGATTTTTTCCATCCCCCTGTTGGTGGTCCTTGTTTGGGTTTTTTTCTCTTTCTCTGCTTGTACCATGGTCTGGTTGCATGTAGGGGGTGATACAGGAGCCGGTAGAGAGAGGGGCAGCAGAAGAACCACCATAGCTTCCTAGAGATTTTTAGGGTCCAAGGCCCATCTTGCAATTTTTTCTTTTGAGATCAAGTTCATTCGGAGACTGGAATACAAGACACTAAACCCAAAACCCAATTTCTCCAAGCTCAGCCTAGTCCCATCCTTCAAATTGTAGGAGGCTATGGTCCTTCCTTCAGGAGTGTGTTTGTTTTTCTAGTATGTAGTAGAAATTCTACACTCCAATTGCAGAGGTTTCAGGGAGGAAATGGAGACGACAGGAAAGGACACTGGAATATGAAACACCAGCAAATCTTGTCTGAACCTTGAGCTTTGAGCCTTGCACATTACAAAACCCAAACCTTCTCTAGTATGTTACATGATGTTGGTCTGAAGAATTTCCTCTATGATTTCAAGAGTAGGAGTTTGGCTCCTCAGTCATGTCAGGTTCTTACCATGATGTCGAAACTTAAGTAGCACATCTATTGGTACCTTGCTACTTGTTTGGTGAATTTGGTAGCTATGGCTATGATGTGCAGGTAGGTGATCAGCTGGGGGTGGGAGTAGTACCAACCTATTGGATGGTTCAGATAGGGGAACAATGTCAGGCATGGAATGCAAGCAACAAACTTCAGGATTGGGTATGGAGCAATTAAACTTTCCTACTGCAACTCCCTGTGCAGGGAGCTAGTTAGGAGCAAACTCTTTTGTTTTTTGCTTGGAAACAGTAGTTACTGAAGGATACAATGATGTGAGCATGTTCAGTACTACTGTGGCAGAAATCGCTAGTCAGCAGTTCTTGGGAACCATTTTGTCATTTCCTTAGTTACGAGGTTTGTTGAAGCAGCTTGCGCATTGAGTAAATTTTCTGTGCTATCAAACCAACAGAGCCTTTGTAAGTGTGTTTTAATACCCACAAATAGGAATTGTTTGATGTTTGTTGCGGTTTAAGGCATACCCCTCATGACTGCTGGGTAGGTTGCAGATTTCAGAAACCAAACGAGATGGGCATTGACACGAAGACTGTTTCTTACCCTGCCAATGATGACTGCATTCGTCCTGCCTGCAGAAATGAGCTTAGCTGCTGCTCCACCAGCCCAAACACCATCACTTGGCAACTCTTTCCTTCGTACCCTTGGAATTGGTGACTCTGACATCTACTATCCTAGGTCTGCACTTGTGTCTTTCTACTTATCTCAATGAGGCCATGACCATTGCCCTTTGGATTTCAGTGGTTAAAGATTTATGAGGATATGTCCTCTTCTACTTTCTCGTCTATTGGCACTTCAACCTGTTGACAGGCTGTTCATCTCACTCTACTCTTCATTGTGTCCTTTGGTGCTCACTCTCACCATGAGTCAATACAAATTTGTGGTTTGTGGGCCAGGGAGTTTGAAGGGATTTGGAATTGCTACTCAACACTAACTGCTGTGGACACACCCCAGGTACCTGATCTCTGTGTCTGAAAAATGTGACTAGCGTATGATGGGATACATCTATTATTTGCTGAAGGAGCTTCTTTGTTAACATCTGTGTACTTGTTGAATGAGTTTTCCATGAATATCCATCCTGTGGACTCCAAGTAATCTATTACTGGTTTTGCGCTGCAAGCTCAAGCATACTGACAGTGTTTCAAGGCTGGATGGATCATCGGTATAGGGTGAAGAGAGAGCAGATCGCAAGAGCTTAGAGTTTTCACGCAAGCAGCTAGGTTACACGGTAAGTGCTTTGTCGTTCTTTGCTTTTGTGCTCTGCAAGCTGGTCAACTGAGAGAAGAAGCTCATTGTGGTGAAAGTTCTATCACATGCACTCAGTTTCCAGCATGTTTTGGGAGAATGCATGAATATTGGAGTACTGATTTTTTTTTGTGTTTGCTTGGCTAACCGGGCTGGTGGTAAATAGGTGGAGTATAAAGCTCGTTTCTTCCCTTTCCAATCTAAAATAATTGGGGACCGGCTTTTTACAACTTTGGTACATCCCTCATCATTTTCAACTGCATGTGTTTAAGCTCGACTCATCAATAGTACTCCGAGGCACTTTTAGTTTAATTGCTCATGTTTATTCTGCCTAATTGCAAACAAATTCCAGCTCAGTGTTCATGTCGAGAGATGAACACAAAAGGATGGTATGCAAGTTGAATATCCGTGAGTTTGCAGGTTTAGACTTTAGACTCACCATTCATGTTGTGGTCAGTCTTTGGTGGAGTCCACAATTGGGAAAGATGTGCTCCGTCGTGGGGTTTGGACTCCTGATAAACCCAATCAAATTACTCTTGAACTTCAAAATGGACTCAAGGTAATTTACAGAACACCTTCTTTAGCTTCCATTAGGATCCTCTTTTCACAGCCATCTGGAATAAAGTCTTCATATTGCTGTACACATTATGAGCTTCTCAATCCAGATATATCAGTGCAAAACAAATTTCCTGCTCTTAACTGGCTGCACCCAAAGTACAGTTAAGGAGCAGGATTGATTTTGGTGAGATGTAGGTCACAGTTGAGGTTATGGCCCATTGAGCTGGTGCCTCCATTCTGTCTAGGCTGAAGGCTTGTTGTTTGTCACAGGTGACAAATCTTGTAACAAAGCGCTCTTCTGAAGTCACGGGTCCTGGTCAGTTTGACAC
>Ga0209208_10005063_pt1 | contig 18474 bp, 13 predicted proteins | sample S1TSphfallax_3_FD_187694 | JGI IMG/M metagenome (GOLD analysis project Ga0209208, IMG submission 187694) | Host-associated microbial communities from peat moss isolated from Minnesota, USA - S1T2_Fd - Sphagnum fallax MG (SPAdes) (version 2) | ecosystem: Host-associated > Plants > Peat moss >... | reverse complement strand
CTCTTTCTCATTATTCTTTTTTGTCTTTTTTTGTCTTGTTGTTTCTTTTTCTATTTCTTCCATTTTTCAGTGTTGTTTTTTTGTTTCTCTTTATCTTTACTCCTCTTCTTCTATTTCTTTTTTTTTTCTTTTTTTTTACCTTGCCCTTCGTCCTTTCTTTCTCCTAGGTTTTTTCCTTTTTTTTCCTCGCTTTTTTTCCTTTTTTTCCTTTTTGTTTTTTCTTCTATTTCATGTGTGTTGGGACTTTAAATTTGGAATAAGAAAAAGGTTTGGAGAATGTGTGCATGTTTGGAACTTTAGTTTGGAACAAGAAAGGGGTTAATAATGTGTGTGGGTGTTGAAAGCTTCAATTTGAAGCAAGAAAGGGATTTCGAGAAAGATTATAACTTGTTGCAAAGGGTTGGAGTTATGGTTTGAAACAAAATCACAATGCAATGTGAAGGAAAATTTGGAATAATAAAACTCCTTACAACAATGCATAAAAAACTTGGGACTTTTTTAGGTGAGTTTTTTGGTTTTATTTTATATTTTATATTTTTGTTTTTTATAATTCTACTTTTTGGCTTGTTTTTTTGTTTTCCTATTTGTATATTTTTTCTATTTTTAATTCTGTCTATCAATTTTACTTTTTTTTTCTATTTTTAATCATATATATATATATATCCATTGTTTTCTACCTTTTGCCATTGTGCACTCCCCTTTACCATCACTCTTTCCCATGTGTTGTCACTTTTTCCCCTTTACCATTGGAACTTGTAACTAATTAATCAATGGAATGTTGTGGCAACCTTGTTGGAACATGGCCTTTTGCAAGCATCCTTACTTTTTACCCTTGTTGTAATTGTTAATTGTGGAATTATTGAAATGCCCAAGTTGACACCTTTATACCTTCAAAGATGGGCTTTGAAACCAACTTGGAAGTTCTTGTGAAAATTGTTGCTTGCTTCCCTAATTGTAATTGTTTACTACGCTTGGTTGAAATCTACTCTATATTGTTTTTCAACTAACCTTTGAATTATTCTATCAAAGCCCTATGTGAATCTACTACACGTCTTTTATTTCTTTTTTCCCTTTCTTTTATCTTTTGTTTTTTAATTACTTCTATTGTTTGTTTGTCCATAGTTTTTATATGTGGAACTTGCAAATATTCATCAAAAGTAACAACATGGGACTAATTATAATCCATTAATGGCTCTTTGCCATGTGTTTTGCTTGTAGGTAAATGCGAGAGGTATAACAAATTCTAAAACGGCAAATTGAAGCTCGAGCTTTTTTAGAATGAAGAAACTCCTTGTTAAATGCATGTGAAGGTTCACATAGATCAACTACATAATCTAAATTACCTTTTGTTCATGTACCTCTTAAGATACTAGGACTTGCAGGCTCTTCCACATAGTACCTTGGTAATTGCTCCTACCCATCAACATCAACTTTAGTTGTAGGAGGTTCATCTATAGTGGTGACTATGTTGATTAACTCTATAACTACTCCATCTTCACTCTAACCTTTAGTATCATTCATTGTTCCATTAAAATTTCTACATTATATTAATTTGATGTGTCGTTGTTGTGATTAGTAGTGTCGAGTTCATTGGGCTTAGTCCTTCCATCCATAGCCTTTGAATTAATAAGCCAAATTCTTATAACCTAAAATCCATTCTTGATGTTTCTTTTGGACAAAGCTAAATCTAATGCCTTATCTACCTAGCTTGCAAATGTAGCCTTATCTGGCTCATTGTAATTGTTTCTAACCATGTTATTGTTTCTTTCTTTTTTGAAAGTTACTTTGAAAGGTTTAAAACAATTCACATTTAAAGCGAGGTGTGTGACGATAAGGTAATCATATTTAGGCCAATTGTTGTGCTTGTTATATTGCGTCTACACTAACATGCGAACCATGTCCAACTATAGTTAATAGATGATGGTTGTTTAAAAAGATACCACTTGGGATTAACCTTTTGAAAAATGACAAAAGTTTTTTGAATAAATTTTTTATCATGAATCCATGTTTTGGTTTGGATTGCCATATAATGTGTTCTAGGTTTATAGAGCACAATGTAATCATCTTTGATTTTTTCACCCCGAAATATGTAAAATCTTGGTATGGATCCGCTTGTTACATTCATTGCACAATTGATGATCAAGCATTCTCTAGATTTAGGGATAGTGCTATACATTTCATGAGATTCCTTCTTTGCTATAACTCTAGCTTTTGATTACTTCCCTGCTTGAATCCCATTCTCATCACAATTCCATATGTGATTCGGCTTGTATTGATGTTGGGTGTACAAGGATGTCATGTTTTGGTAGAACAAGTTGTAAGAGCTAGTGGTCAAACCTTGGGTTCTATTGATGTCCAATCCTTTTGCAAGATAGATGCTCAACTCTAGATGCTCGCATTTAAACCAATACCACCATGAGTCCCTGGGTAGCCCATTTTGAAATGGGGTGGGTTAGGTTTGAGTCACTTCTACCACCTTCCACTTGAGTTGGTGCAATGTTATGGAAAGCCTGCATTCCTATATATTCAAAACCCATGCAACAATAACTTCATCTTCTTCTTGAGTTAGTACACTTAATGGTCTAATTTTCCTACTTTTGGTTTTCCCATATAGGAGGTCAAAGAGTGAAGTTATGAGTATGCCCTAAAACTTGTTGGCCTCCCACAAAGAAATTATGCTTCTTTCAACTACATCCATGGCTACTTCTAATGATTCACTTAACCACTTGCACTCTTTCTTATTATAGGGACAATTAATTTAGTTATCTAATGAAAGTAAATGAACTTGCTAAAACTTCCGTTGTAAATCTTGTCAATATATGCAATTATGGTTTCATCTTCGTGATTCTCTGTCTTGGGTATTCTCTTTCACAGTCTACAACACCTCTGTCCCTTGCTTTGAAGTTCTTTCGTTTCCTCCTTCCCTTTGTTACGAAACTTTATGTCTCCTCTTTCACTTTGCTAAACATCTTTGAAATCTCTATACTTTCTTTAGGCATTCGTGATCTGAGCACTATTGTATTGGGAAATAACAATTCTAAGAATGCTTGAAGTTCATCTTCCACATCTTGTGGTAGTTTAGACATGTCCATTTGCAATTGAGTTAAGTTAAGTTGAATGCAATACAATTGCATTTAGACTACCAACATTATGATTATGATGGGTTGTTTTGGTGAGAAAGAGACTTAGGAATTTCTTAGATCCTTAGGTTTACAAACTTTGCAATTTATTGTGTTGTTCGAGTCCTTTAATGTGTTGTACCCTTTTCAACATTAGAATTTGTATTCATCACCAAACACTAAAAACACATAATGGAGGTCATTGTTTGTAAATCTACCCTAAATCACACCTTACACCAAACACCTTAAGCCCCAAGTATATTTGGATTTTTTAGATTTGTAAAATCTATGTGCATTGTTTTGTGATGTATATGAGCCCATGTCCAAACATTACCTTCAGTCATAGAATAGCAAAATTATAAATGTGCCTTAAATTTTGTCCAATAGTGTGGTTAATGGCCATATAGATGTACACATATGTGTGTGCTATACTATTCTTTAAACCTTCATCAACAAACACCTTTCACTAAGTAAATGAATAAAATCTTTGTATAAAAATTCTTTGATGCTCCCATGACCAAACATAAACTCAATGTCACTGGTTGGAACTATAAAAAATTTCAAACACAATTTTTTATCAACAAGCATTCGATGATAGGGCAACATATGAACAGCCATAGGGCCATCCTTATTTGCTAACCCCCCCCTCCCCATAGTGATTATTTTGGGTGTTTGGTCATGGATGGTGTTCGGTCATAGGGCAGGCTACCCTAGCAAGCATCCCCAGACATAATTGTCAACAGTTTTGTTTAGGACCATTGAAACAGTAGTGAGTAGATAGACCTGTGGTGACACCCTCCCCAATAAATGAAATAAAGTGAAAATTTGATGCTTTTTCTTTGAAGAAAATGGAAACTTCTGCCAAAAAGGTGAATTAGAGTGGCCTTTTCATACATTTTCCTAAAACATTCCAGTAAATTGATAACCAAGGGTATTATGTTGAAATTGATAACCAAAAATTCAAATTTTCGAAAAAATGATATTATACCCAGTGTGGTCCAAAATTAAAAAATAAAAAGTAACCTACCAAGAGCGTTATGAAAAAAGAGCGATGACCAGCCAACACTGGTCCGTTCCACCTCAGAGGAGCCCTGCAGCCATGGGAGGGCGTCGGGAAGAGGCCGTCCACTATGTGAAATGCATGCCTGACTACCAAGGTCAAAAGGACTACTTTTGATACCTCCAATATGAGGTTTCTTTCTTTAGAATCTGTACTTCGTAAGTTGCCGAGGACCCTCCTCCCCTTATTTCCACGAACAACCCTTCATCCCTCTATGCTTTTACTAGATTCCTTCGCAAACCTCGAAATTTTCTCTCTGGGACAATAAAGATGCCTTGGGTGAACCCGCACCTACACTGGTACCTGCAAACTAACAACCCAAATTTTTTTTTGATTTGCCTCTAAAGACTAAGCATTAACTTTTCCCACCCCAAAACTAAATTAGGGTACCATAGCCTACTGTCATCTTCCACACTGCCAAAACCAAAAGATAATTTATTTTGCCAAAATATCAATTCGATTTCAGATCTTTGAAATTATTCCTTTTTCACATGGTTTGCCTGCGATAATAAATAATGCTAAAATCAACACCTCAGCTTCATATTTACACAAAATTCCGTTTTTTGAAGGATTATTTAATGACAAAATTAAGCTTAGGGTAATGTAGATCATGGTCTCGAAATTAGGGTAGGCCTTGGCCAGAAAAGAAAGCAGTTGCGTGTGTTTTGGGCCATTGGAAAATAGTAGGTAACTTCATCACAATTGGCTCCAACAAATTGAAATCAAGGCCAGAAACATTTGCCTGGAAAGACAAGACAGCTGACGAATCCCAACTACAGGATGAGGTCTTGCAGCTTCTTTAAAAAAATCCGGAAACCCTCCTTATTAAATCTTACTTTTCTTACTTTTCTGACGTTTCTTTCCCAGAAACTACACAAGTAACCTTCGTGCAATGGACCGTTCCAGTTAACAGAACTTCAGCACTCCAAAATGACGACGTGTAGGGACTCACTACAAGTTCTAGGATTTTCCTGCATACGCGTGTGGAGAGGGCAGACATGGGTCCGCCTGACGCGCAGCGTGTTGCCCAAACTTGGCGGCCTTCCCTTTCTAAGAAAACTTCAACAGCATCCCCGCCATTTATATTCAACATCCAGCTCCCTGGAATCCGCCATCTTCTTCATTTTCCATTTTATACTTGCACTTCCCATCATCTCCTTTGAAAGCCTTCTAGTGATCAATCTGCGTTTCACTTATATCATTAGACAACTGACTTGGAGTTCCCTCCAATTATTCCTCCTCCTTTACTGCTCCAGATTTGGATTTGAAGCTTCTGGTCTGATCTCTCCGCTGCTCTAGCATTGTAATTCTTGACTTCAAGCTGCTTAGTGCGAATTTCAGAAAGTGAGTGACCAGCTAATTTTGGCCGTTTTCTTTTACTTCCATACTGTATAGCTCTAGAGTCGGGAGCTCTGCCTATAATCTTAGCCGAGATCCATCATCTTGGGCATCGATAGGCACGCTCATTTTGGAATTCAGCTCTAATTTCTCTTTTTTTTGTTTCCGTCGTTTGCTGCTCCGCGGCGGTGAGTACACAGCTAGCTCATCAACATCAGGTGGCAATGGAGGGTTCTACTGCTAAGATGAGTTCCGCAGCTGATTATCATGGTGTCACTCCAGAGGAGGTCAGGAAGACTCGGTCGAAGAATCCCTTGAAATGGTTCAGGAGCGAGTGCAAATGCAGCGCCTCCAGCTCGTCGGCGCCACCGAAAGCAGGCGCCGAAGTTTCTAAGAGCAAGACAAAGGAGAAGAGAAGCCAAGCAGCTACCCCAATTCAGCGTTCGAGTGCTCCGCTGGTGGTCAATTATTTCCCATCTGGCATGCCTTTGTCTCGCAGGTGAATCGGAGGTTCTCGTGCACAATCTGCAGTTGTGCACCTGCATCCCTGCCAAATGTCAGGGACAACCTTCTACCGAGTGCAAAACTCCCACAGGCTTGCAGGACCCTCATCGCGGAAATGCAAAGTCTAAAAAACCATGTCGCCTATCCTTCCCTTGGCAATCATATGTCTCCTGGACGAGCCATGAGAATTCCTGCGAGATGAACCAAATCCCGGAGCGACAGCAGAAACATGCAGCGACGACGGTGTCACTAACAGCCAGTGGCACCAGCGGACCCTGAGGGATGGATGGTGCGTTGATGGACGGATGGTGGGTAGACAGGAAAACGCTTTTCCATTGGGTTCCAGTTCGGTAGCTAACCATGCTAGTTAGCTCAGTTATTGTCTTTACTGCCTGCTTACAACTCACAAGCCCTTTACCTATGCATTGGCGATCCACAGGCATCTGTATTTACGTTGTACCTACCTATTGTCCTACTTAGCTTCCTTTTATGGATTTCTGTTTTTGTATAAGACAGGTGCAGTAGATGAAACGTCGTGTCAAATCAGTTGGGGGTTATCCACAATCGACATTCTAATGAATGGTGTGCTTGTAGTTGCCAGTTCACTCTGGCCAATACTTACACGCTGCCTTTATGTGTCTAGTATGCATTTCGAGTAGTACTGCTTAACTAAAAATGCCTATTGCAACTTAAATGTGACAAAAGCTTGTTCCCCATGACAAGAGTGAGGAGCTCTTAATAATACAGAACTATTGTACTTTTTCCAAATTCCCTTGTTCACATTGGTTTCCATGGTTCCAATTGTTCAAAACTTGTGGTGTACTCACTAAATTAGTTTCTGTGAGATGTTGGATGCAAATTAAGTTAGCACCGGCCAGAGCTGATGGTGATGGTTTAAACCAGTGTGCGCCAGGTATTTTTTGTAGTGTTGGGTATTAATCTGGTTTCAGACTGGATATCTGGATATATCCCTGCTAGGTCTTATTTTTCCAAAAACCCAGACCCTCCTCTGATGCAGCGTGTTTTGAAAGTTAAATCCCCGGCCCTGCTTCATAACTGGTGATTTAAGATTTTAAATATCTATATTCAACCCAGGAACAATGTAGGACCCGGGTTTCTATCAAAAGCCTGGTTATAATAACCATTTGAAACCTGGTGACATTCAAAGGTCCGGTTATACAAACCATTTCATATCTGGCTAGGGTTAGGGTGGCTTGTGTTTTTGTGTGTTCTGTGTGCTAAGTGTTAAGTGCACAATGCATCGGGCTTCATTTCATGCTTTCTCAACTACCATTTTTTTGGCTCTTGTTGCTTGCAACATTCAAACTGCACCGTTGAATTACACATTTGAACTTGCATTTGGGAGAGTGTGGAAGCAAAAGCTATAAGGGGAGATGGATGAACACTCAAGCATCAAGACCTAGGAGTAGGTAAACTTTTCCTTGTTTCTATGTTTTTTCTTTGCATTTTCTGTTGGAGCTTTGCACTCATGCCTTTAAGTGTGTGTGCTTTGTGCCTTTGAATGATTCTGGTTTGTGTTTTGTGTCTTGTGCACTTGAGCTTATGTTTTGTTGCCTTTTGTGTTACAAGCTTCTGGTTTGTGCTTTGAGCATTTGTGCTTTGCATTCTGTGCTATGAACTTTTGAAGAGGAGACTTCAAGTTGTGAGCTTCTGGTTTGTGCTTTGAGCATTTGGGATTTGAACATTTTGTATTATGAACTCCCAAAGAAGAGACTTTAAGGTTAGTAAAGGTGTGGGTGTGTGAGTGGTTCAAGGTTTGGGGTTTCCACATTCCACCACCTTCTAAATTGTTTACAATTTGCAACTTTCTTGCATTTTGCACCTCACATGCCTGTTGCTACTAATCTTATAGGGTTTGTCATCTCCTTCTTCCCCTTGAATTCCTTTTTGTTGTTTGTTGTTTTTTTTCCCAAAACATTGAATTCAATGTTCATCCTTTTTTTCATTTTGAATCCATTTTCATCAAATATTGTTTATCTTCCCAAAATCGAAATCACCCAACTAGAAACTAAGTAAGTCAAGGCATGAATGTGTGAATCATGAAATTGCATGGGCTTTATTTTTGTCATGGAGTTACAATCTGTAAATCCATATCCTTTAATCTATCCCCTAAATCTTTCTCCCCTAAACATGTAAATCCCTTTCTTGTTTTTTTTTCCTCCTACTTCTGTTGTTACAAGTTGATATTGTGTCTATTGACCTAGATGGTTTTTTTTTCAAATCTTCATGACATCAACTCCACTAATGAACTTTGTCTAGTTTTTTCAAGATATGAAAACATTTATAACATTGGCAATGTGTAATCTACACAGGAAGGTGAAGGTGAAGTGGGGATTGTAAAGTGAAAGCAAGCTAAGGTGGGCCAAAAGTGGCATGATAGAAGTCCATTTCTACACAATTTTAATGTTATCAAAACTTTCACAATAAATATGTCAACCAAAACTCATTCTTTTGCAAGAATTATTTCTTGCTCTCCTTTCCTAACACATTATTGAATACTTTGAATGAAAAACATTTCGTCAAATTCAAATTTTTGACATTGAAAATGAGAAAATGAATTATGGGGCTTTCAAAAGTACCTAAATGCTTATTCCCATTTGTAACCATGTCCCCAATAAACTACCAATAAGATTTTTTTTTTCATTTTAGTCATACAACTATTGGTAAAATACCATAACATATTTCATTTAATATTCTAGGAGTTATGAATCCATTTTAAAATGTGTATGTCCTCTGACACATGATGAAACACAATTTTTTAAATCCCCCAATACTGAAAGATGATCATTTGGTTTTTTCTTTTTTGTTATTAGTTTTTTATAACAATGTATATTATAAATATGAATCTTTTTTTATAAATTTCCTTAATTGGAGTTAGGAGACATTGCCATAATCAGAGGTACTAGATTTTTGTTTTGTAACTTGCAAATATGGACAGTGTTGTCCACTTTTGCCCTATCGGTCTTGATGTTGATTTTGATGGTGTTGATGATCAACATGTCATTGAAGTGCACTTGGAGAATTTGTTAAAAAAATGATTGGCTTGGAAACCACATTACTATAATTCAATCACATGTGCATTCTTTAAAATAAATCATAATCAACATGTTGACCTTTTTCAAAACTAAATTATGAAATGTATAATTTGCCACAATGATCCTCTCTTGAAATCTTGGCCATGTGCACAAGATGTAGGAGGGGCTTCATTATATACCATAAAAACAATGGCATAACAACCATTAAAACCCTCTTGAATTTGACCATTCTACTTTCTTAAAAATATTATTAACAAAAACTACGACCTTGCCTTAAGATTTCCACTTGTCTATGAGCCTAGTAAAAAGAAGGCACATGTATTTTCTTCTATAATTTCTAAATTTTTTTATATTGGTAGCAAGTTTAAGAAAGATGATGCACTCAAATTACTTTTTTGTAAGATCCAAGTCTATTGTTTGTGATTAAAAAGTTAATGCATATGAGTAATGTTGAATCTAGTTGGCTCCTTAGGTTGATATATAAACTATGTCCACGACTTGTTTTCCCACCTAGGAAGACTTTTGTTGAAGAAGTTTTCCCTAAGTTGGTTGAAAAAACCATCATCATTTACATGTAACATACATTGGTTGATTAATTATCAACACTTGCACTTTTGACTCATTGATGTCAAAAGGAATGTGGGATGTGTTTGTTGTTATGGTGAACTTTATTTCAAGTGATTGGGAGGTGAAACATGTCACCATCAGGTTGTTTGAGGTTGATGACAAAAGTGGCATTCCTATGGTTCCTAAACTACAAAGGTTACTAGATCGGTTTTCTTTAACCTTGAAAGTTCTTACATTTGTTAAGGATGAAAGAACCAACTTATAAACATGTGTAAAGGTGAAAGCACATTAAAGGTGAGTCACTTTTGTTCAAAAAAGGCGATGTATAACAAATATTATAATATGTAGTAAAATAAAATATTGATGGCATCCTTTGGTTAACCTAAACATAAGCAAAAAACTTCAGAATTTGTACAACAACACTTTGGACTTCAAAGTTCACTTTCAATCAAAATTAATCTTGATCCAACGATTAGATGAAGAGGATTGGATAAAATCAATGTACATAAGATATATAACTTATAGTTTACCAATGGTCATAAGGCCTCATGTTTGTGGTTTATAAAACATTACCAAACAAAAGAAAATTGAAAAAATAATGCAATGCCTACTTATAAAATCTCTTCCTCTTTCATATGGTAGTTTTATTTCCTAAAGAAAGATATTATTATGTATTTGTTACTAAAAAAATATAAGAAAACACATTATTCAAATGGAATTTCATCCAAAAAATTTAAAATTCTAAATTATCCAAAATGTAATTGATGTATATTAATATAGTACACCATAAAAAAAATCATTGAAGAATTCCATGCACAACCCTAATTTTGAAGTATATATTGAAATTTTCAAACTATGTGACAAATATTATTTTGACACAATACACTCCATACATTCAAAATTTTCAATGTTTGTTAGATTTTTCAAAACAATTTATTAGACTAAGTCTAAAGCTAATCAAATATATTTAAAACAAACAAAAGTAATCCAAGATATAATGTTCATACGTTACTAAGAACCTTAATTGTAGAAAAATTATACTTGTGATTACAAATTTTGGGGGCTTAAAATGCTTTCACCTACAAGTGTCTTGATTTCTATTATTTCATGTAGTCTTTTGAGCTTGTTGGAGCCATTTGGTGGCACTTGTCTCGGGCATGCCCTTTCAAAGATATGTCAATATACTACTACATATGACAAAGTGTCTATCGATCTACTATTTGCACTTATAAAGGTGGCTCAAACTTTTATCCAAAAATGTATTACGCAAACCAGAAAGTCAAACAAGGGCAAGCAAGCATGGGACAAAGTTTGCATTGAGTATGGCTTGTGATCTAGAAAAATCAACATGCCAATGAAAACAAGGCAAGTTTTTTATTTATGTTCTTTTTTCAAAACAAATTTAATTCCTTCATTTTTAATATCTTTTTTATTGATTTATAAGTTTGTGTAATAGGATAGATTTTTACACATTTCATCAATTTGTGATTTATTTATTTTTTGTTGTTCATGACATGTTTGCAAGTTGAGTTTTATTCTTCCAAGATGCCTTGAATTTTCAAAACACCATTGCATTATGTTATAGTCGACAATTTATGGCCTTACAATCTCATGTGTACCATCTCCAAGAACATGGGTTATGTGTGAAATGTGATGAAAATCTTGTCCTTGATTGTCATTAGTTATGTTTTGAACCAAAGTCGAGGTCACTTGTTGCTTTCAAATGCCCTACACTTTATTGTATCAACTTGTTAAGATATTTTAGCATGTTCTAACAGCCTTGTGGAGAAGGATTTTTTTATCATGAGTTAAATGACTTGTGTCCCACATGAAATGACATATTCTAAAAGTTTTTCTACATTTCCTTTTTTTGTGCATGCTTTTAATAGGAAAAGGGCCAATAACATGTTGGTTTTGATGTTTGATTTGAGGTTTAAGAACATGTAGTTGGTTATCCCATTTTTAGGTTGTGAAAATGTTGTTAACTATGATCAAAAGCTCCTATTGCCTTTACTAATAGAAACAAACAAAATGTTGATGCCTATCAATGTTGTAAAATTTAACAATTTGCAATCTTAAAGTAATGTTGAATTTTTTTCAAACCACAACAATACCCTAGGTTTCACAACCTTAACATTGGGTTCACAATCAAATGTGGAATGCAAAGGGCACATGAGGCCAAGATAATGTGTTTGGGTGTGAAATACACTTTCACAAATAGGAAAGTGCAAGGGATGAAACCCAATGATTCCCAAGTGCACTCCCATTTTGGGAGTTGCATTTTTCATTTTAAACTTTTGCTTGTGAGTTCATTTTAGTCCCATTTTATAGCTTTAACACGCCTTCCTACCCCTAAAGTTCTACGAGTTAAGGAATGTGCCCCAACTTTTTCTTTTTTTTTTGTTATTTATTTTGGGACTCACATTTGTATTTCTTAAGAAGTTTAGGGGTGTGTTACTATGAATTTTATGAAGACATTGTGTTTAAAAGAATTGGTGGGATTCTGTTGATATTTGATTAATGTTAAAAACTACAAGTGTGCCTTATTTTGGTGGTAGAAAAAAAACGAGTTCTTGATCGTCACTATAGTGGCACAACTAATATTTGGCATCCTAGCTAATCAAATAGAAACATATCACACTTTTTTTATTGCTAAAATTTTGATTACATTTTGGAAATGTCATCTTTAAAAGGAAAATCTAAACAAGTTAGTTATTGTCCACAAAAATTAGCCATTTAATCCATAAATTGGATGTTTGAAACCTTTTAACATTGCATCTAAATGTGAAGTAGAATTTGATTTGACAACAAAGTTAGAAAATGAATTTCAAGACCATATCAATGATGAAAAATCAATGAACTTAGTTAATATTTCATAATTGCACTTGTGGAAGCTTGAATTGGTTGAATATATATTAGATTTGGACCTACATCACAAACTTAACATTTCATAATTTAATAATGAAAATTGTGCAAAATTTGTTCATTCATAATTTGTACATTTCACACATAAATATCATGCATTGAAAACACATTGAGCACATGGTTTTATAAAAAGATGTGAAATTTCATGTCACATTTGTTCATTCTTAGGTTTGTATTTCATTTGTTAACACATTTATCAGTGTGTCAAATGTTCTTCAATAAATGATATTCTTAAATAAAAAGTACAAACCTATAAATGAATGAACTTCGCACAATTTTCATTATTAATTTGTCACATGTTAAATTTGTGATGTAGGTGTCATTAAGCTTGTATTCTAAACTTAGTGGGCTTTAATTGTTCCATCTTTTCATGGTAGGGTTTGATAGTCAATACAATGTGAAATTCCATTCATCATTTTTGCAATTGCAAGACCAAGCGAACAACTTGAAGATCTAATATAATAACATTGCCCACCATTTTATCTTTCCAAAGGTTTTGCTTTCTTGTGTAAAATTATAATTGTTGTCACTACTTGTTTTGCATCCACATTTACGCAATGCTTGATTTGTCATAGCCCACTCAACCAATAGTGAAATCGGAGTTTAATTCAAGAGTTATCACAAATTGATTTTTTTAAAAATGAAGTTTAATGTTTGAATTTGTTTTAAAAGTGAGTGAGGGGCTTACTTAGATTTTGCATTTGAAAGTTTCATCATCTTCACAATTGATTTTGTTAAGGACTTCTCTCTACATTGTGACACACTAAGGCTAACAACTAATGCAACACATTATTATCTATCACTGCAGATTGTCGAATGTAGAGCAATCATCCACAAACCACCATGATTTCAATAGATAGTCAAATGCATGTGGATAGTGGATATAACTTAGATGTGGGTTTGAAGTTTGTCTTTGTCAATAAACAATAATCCATAACTCACCTTGGACATGTATCCAATATCCACATCTCAGCTGTTAGAACCTGTAAGAAATTAGAATCAAGCTTCTTTCATTCATATGTTACTATAATCATGGGAACCAGAGGCTTGAAAGATTTAAAGATAAAATGTTAAAGCTTAAAACCTGACAAATACCCAACCTTGTATGACTGTGTTAAAGACCAGACATTGTTATACCCATCTGGGTTTCTATTAAAGAATCGGGCTCATCTTAATACCCTGGTAAAAGAATTGACATTTACTCGCTTGCGTTTCTATTAAAGAACCAGGCTCATCCTAATACCCTGATAAAAAAAACTTGGATGTACTCATCCGGGTCTCTATTAAAGAATTGGGCGTGATACCCAGTTATGTACCAACTGCCCCCTCCTTTGAACTGCCCTTCTTTGGGTTTCCAAAACCTGGACCTAAGCGGTTCTTTAAATTTCCTAAAAAGTAAAGAACTGGACCCTGATGGTTCTCTGAATTTTCTTTTGCAAATGCCCAGACCTGACTGGTATTTTTTTTTAAATACAAATACCCGGCCCACACTGGAATGGACCTTGGGCCCTAAACTATTGCTCTAGAATCTACTTGTAATTAGCCTTCTAATTCAAACTTTTCGGGTCCAGTATTTGAAGTCTCAAAATGGTTCTTTGGATTGTTTGGGATAAAAGACAGTAGGAATTCATGGGATGCTACCAACTGGCTTTTAGCTCCAGGCTGGCAGATGTGCACTCCCAAAGTGCATGGAATTGTTAGGCATTTGATGGTGTTGTCTCAGATCAGAGAAACTTGATACAAGACAAAATGACACAATGACCTTAGGCTATCTAGGGCCCAAGGGAAGGCAAGGCGGTTCATAAGCTAATACGGGCTGCTTCTGAGCTCAGGCAAGAGAATATTTTAGTCTTTGCAGGAAGCCCAAGCCAAGATTCCATGTCCCAAGGTCCTGAGACATGAAATGTTTTGGTGTTTGCCCTATGCGAAAGCCAAGATTCCAATTTCCTTCACTTCCATGGAGTTTTTTTTATTTCTAGTGTAAAATCCACCAATTTTGCTAATGTTTTTGGAAAATTCATCAAATTTGTTTTCGTAAAAACCCTTGGCATGGCCTCTCTGAGGATGAACAATTATGAATTTATGGGTAGCTAGTGAATATCCAGCGGGCCCAATTGTGTCCCCGATTCACACAAGTCATAACAATGAATCAGTGGATGCACATGTTCAAATTAAATTCAAGCATCCACATTGCATTTGTAGTTGTTCCCTGTTATTTTAATGCCTCCAATGGACATGAGTGATCACTGCCCAGTGGCCCCCAACAGGGCATCAATTTCATCGGCTCACCCACAAAAAGTGACCCTGACAGCCGTTCTTCCACTCTGCTCAGAGGTCAAAGTTCAAGCAGGCTTGCACATCCGCTCAGCTCATCCACTCAGCTTCTTCTTGCCAAACTGCCCTATTTAAAAATTGCTGCAGCCCACCGTTCCTTTAAGAAAAAAACTACTACTACCACAGAAGACCCACAATCCAAAAAATAAGAATGCTAAAACCCACATGCCTACAACCTCAAAAAATCAAAATTAAAATTGTGTCCTTCCTTAAACACAGTCCTTTCTCTTAAACACAATTCTTCTTCTTCTTTTCTCAACATGTCTCAATCACCTCCAAAGGATTTTTCTTACATGGGTCTTCTTCTCCATTCTCCTTCATGAGGGGCTCAAGCTACAGAGCTTGCATTACCTACAAATGCATCTATCATAGCTTCACCAAGTCTATCTCAATGAACTAGGAGAGATATGAGGGTAGTACAATGGTCAAATGATGCTTTGTCAACTTTTTTGGATTTGTATGGCATTTGGCCATGGGTGTTTTTGAATCAAGGATTGGGAAGACATTTGGAAATAACTTGTGACACATTCTTGCAAAAAGTGCAAGGACCTCAACTCAATGTTGTGACAAATGGGACAAGATGAAGAAGAAATATTTTCAAGAAAAGATAGGAAGTGTTACAAGTTTTGCAACTACTTGATGGGTTTGGTTCAATAGGATGAACCAAATTTTGGGGGGCACATCAAAGGCAAATGGCACACCTAATGGACTTGATTAGGGTTATGCTCATGTTGGATCTTTTCAAGCACCAAACATTGAAAAATATTTACTAGATGATGATATAGGTCCAAGTAAAGCTTGGAGTGCTCCTCCACAATCTCCTCTATCTACTATTTTTGCATTTGGCACTTCTGTCGATACATCCAATATGGGCACTTGAGCTAATACTACAATTGAATCACCTCATACATGTGCAACAAATTTATGTGTTTCTGAAAAAGTTGTGGGAAACAAATGACGTATATTGAATGGTGACATGGCATCTACTTTCAAAAAATTAACTAAATCTTCAAAAAAATTGAAACTTTGAGGCTTAAATTGCAAAAGGAGGCAATTGAAACTACAAAGTCCATTGCCCAATCTATGATTGCCATGGAAGAAAGGTCTAGGAAAGAAAGTAGAAAACAAACTTTACAATTGGCACAAATTTTTGCAATTGAACTCAAAGTTAAATGTCTTCTTAATGTTTAAAAAAATTGACAAGAGATTTGCGTCTATATTTTGTATGAATATAGTATTCATACAAAGTTAAATTGTTGTATGAAACATGAGTTTTATTTATTGAATGATGTGTTTTACATAAAACAACAAAATGTGAATCTAATCTCTAGGATTGCATTGTATCCAAGATTTAAATATTGCATCTCACATCTCTTCATTAGCAGCTTTAGCTTTTTCAGCTTCTCGTGGAACCAATATACACATACTAGTAAAACCCACAAAAGGATTACCTTGTGTTCAACCATCACGAACCACTAGTTCTGGCATACCTTATAATTGACAAAAATCATGCAAGGTACAACATGCCAAAGTAATCATAAAGGTTCGATCAACACGAGCATTAAATTTTTTGAGAATCCTCCATCAATTCCTTAAAGTTCCAAATGCATTCTCAATCAAAACACAACCTTTGTTCATAGATTGATCAAATTATATTTGATCTACCATATCATTATTTCGAGGTTTATAACCTTTCAATAGATATGACCGAATAAGATATGTTGCATGCTCAAGTAGGTAAGGTTGAATTTGCACACCTTTAATAGTAACAATTGGTTCTTGCAAAATATGTTTTGATCAATGAGAACAATACAAACTTGACATTTTGAAATGTCCTCCGTCTGTCATTCCACTTGGTTGACCAATGCATGCATTCCAAAAAAAAAATCATAATTACACACAACTTGAAGCACTATATTGTGAAAGTGCTTCCTATTATAAAAGTTTGTAGCAAAAGATGTGAATTACATTTCACACTTTAAAGAATGTGTGTACCATCAATCACACCACAAATTTGCTGCAAACTTGTTATGTCACAAATTCGTTCGATGATGTTGAATAATCAATCTTAAATAGGAGTGTGAACATAAACTGAAAACAATTTGTCACCATTAAACAAAGCATCACATACAATGTAGGTATATTTCCTAATTGTAGATGCACCTACACCATACAATGCATTCATTCTTTTTGGAGAAATTCCATGTGTTAATCAATATAAAACCATTTTCACAACTTTTTTAATAAGGATAGGTGTTCTAACAAATGGAGTTGTAGATGGACAAATAAATGGTGTCAATTCTCATAATAAATACTGAAATGTTAAAAATGTCATCCTATAACATTGAAAGTACTTCCTATCAAGCAATTTTGGTGTACAATGCTAGACATCACCTTCAATAACATCAAAATGTATTTTTTGCCAAGGTTCAACCCACCACATCCTATTCCTTACTTTGTTTTTCCAAATAAGCAATAGAAAATATGGGATGAACTATTCCAACAAAGATTTTTCTAAATTGACCACTAGCATGGGGAGGACTTGAATAGGCTTTGGGGGGTGAATGTTGGCAAGGAGCACCAAAAAAATTGCAAACATAAGTGTTGTGTCAGCTTGGGCCATGGTTTTTTTTCACAAGTTCTCAAAAACAAAGTTTGTAGAATTTGGGCTCAAGATACAAAGGATTGAAGTTTGTGAGCTTCAAACCCTAATTGTTAATGAAAAGGAGAAAGATGATTAAACTTATGGTTAGAAACAAAAGTTTTAAAAATATGAATTTAATTTAATTTGGGTTGGGATGAATGAGTATATATTTCTTCTTCCACCAATTGGGGACAAGAAGCAAGTCCCACATGCCCACATGGTTTAATAAATGGAGACCGAGAAAAGAAAATTTTAAAATATCAAGCCCCCACCACATGCCCATGTGCTTGATCCAACCCAAAAAAAAACCAAAAGGTGTGGGTATCCTGGGTAGGGGCTTGAAAAAGAAAAAAGAAAAACAAGGGGCAGGGTAACTGAGGCGTGGACTGACCTTGCGCATCAGCCCCACCGCTCAGCCACCACGTCATCATTTCCCCAGCGAGCATTGCGGCTCTGCTCTGCTGGGGAAACCCATGTGCATAGCGTATGAATTGCACCCCTCGTTTGATGCTTCATCCCCTCCTGGCTGTTGTCCGCAAAGTCAGGAAATTTTATTAAATAAGGGCATGAAATACTGAGACTCAGGATTAAATGCACCAGACTCGAGAACGTTTATAGCTACAGTACACATGGCAGAAGTGATTGGTTGAAAGCGTTCAGGAAAAGAAAGGACAGCGCAAACTCAGTTTAGCATCAAATTTGCTGCTAAACTTAGTTTCATACTCCGTTCCGTTGAAGCTCAGTGTACTTGTTTTCCCTGTTTTTAAAAATCTCGTCTCTATGTGACCAAACAGGGGTTCCGGTGCCGTCTTTGCCTGACTTTACGGATAACTTTATTGAGTTGCTTTTCTTCATTGAGCAGCCTATTTAGACAGATAAAGGAAACTCTTAAGAATTGGTCAGAACGAACCAACAGCTACAAGCACA
>Ga0209208_10005062_pt1 | contig 18475 bp, 10 predicted proteins | sample S1TSphfallax_3_FD_187694 | JGI IMG/M metagenome (GOLD analysis project Ga0209208, IMG submission 187694) | Host-associated microbial communities from peat moss isolated from Minnesota, USA - S1T2_Fd - Sphagnum fallax MG (SPAdes) (version 2) | ecosystem: Host-associated > Plants > Peat moss >... | reverse complement strand
CACAATAAATTTATTTTTTATTGCTGAAATTTTCAAAATTAAAAAACCCAAGTGCCAAACCAAGAAATTAAAATTAAATTAATTATTCGACATGCATATGCCAAATTTGTCAATGTACTATAGGACTCATATGTATATGATTTAAATATGATATTCATCATGAAACCATTAACCCAAACCTTATTTTTTCCTCAAAGGTCTATCATAGGTGAATTGTGCATATATAATATAAATATGAATGTAGATATGATTTAAATATGATGTTCATCATGAAACCATTAACCCAAATCTTCATTTGTGCTTCCATGATATCCAATCCTACAATACTCACAACACCAAATCATGTCAATTTTAAAACTAAATCTCCTACATGTGTTATACTTAAACTTTTGGGATGATCAAACAAATGGGCAATCTATTGATCGTAAATTATTTGGGTAAATTAATTATTTGGTTAGTGATGTCAATAGGAGGTTCATCTTCATTGAAACTAAACATGATTCCAAGGATGTGTGCAAAGGCCTTCTGCTAATGACATTTTTTTCAAAACTCTATTACATTAGCATAAATTTATGTCTTTGGAACAAACCATTTTGGTACCAAAAAGGAGAAAAAGAAGTTCATTCCTTCCTCCATCTATACTCTAACGAACATGGTAATATCCACATATTCATGAGCATAAAAGATTAAAACCATCAAAACCAACATATTCGTTTTTTTATTTTACTCTAATCATTTGAAACAATCCATCTACTTTCAAAACATAGATGATAGCGTCGATAGAATTCTACAAGTAGTTGATGGATCTAATCATTAGGGATTTATTTTCTTGAGCTACCATGTCTTTTTCATGGCATTCAAAAACCAACACCCAACATTATTTTCTCAATGTAATATTATCTTTAATACATAATGATTCCCACCCTTACTTCCTCAATAGATAGATCTTTCACAAACACATAACCCATGAAGTTTTGACAAGTAGAAATTTTGTTTTTACATACTACCTTTCACCTTTTCCATAGTCACTTTCTAATTTTTTACATTAATCTCAACAACAATCTAATATTTTGATGAAATAAACAAAATCTCATTCAAAATTCTTATATATAGTTATTCACTTCCCAATTTAACAATCCCCATTCTCAAACACATCCTTAACATGTCAAACTTGAAATTATTATATCATTCCAAACTAGTTCACAAATCCTCTTATAGAGTTTCATCTATTCTTCAATCTCCCTTTACCCTAATCACCTAATTGTTTACCTCTATATCCTTATACCTAGAATTCAACATGCCACATAAATTCTCCAAAATTCAAGGAGTGAAATTATACATGTTATGGCCATGGTCATTATTCCCATTAGCAAAACATTAAAACATTATTACCAAAAACATGAAAACAAAGAATCAATAGATAAACTTAGTTCTTCCATCCCCATTTCCAAACTAGTGCATGCCTTATATCTTGAAGTCACCACCACCCCATAATTATGAATGCACATCTTCCATAAGTTGTAGAAAACAAACAAAAGTCCTTGAAAATGAAAAACATTTACCATTGCCAAATAATTTGAAAAGTGTGTTGTGCATTCATGTGTTAATGCCTGCAATTATCACTATCATCATACATACAAAACAACAAATGAAAATAACTTGAATGGTAGACCATGTCCAAACCCAAAATGGTCATTCACTTGCAATGAAAACAACACTCCAAGCCCAACACTTTCACAATACAAAAATGCAAAATTTAACATTACACACAAAACTTGTGTGTAATAGTAGAATGTCTTGGAATTTCAAATCACCAAAAGTGATTTGAAATCACACAAACTAGGATTATATCTTATCTACGTAATATCTCAAACATATTTACACTTAAACTAATTCGAAATAAAAATTGAAACAATTTAAATTAATCTAATTTATCCTTAATTAATTAGGACTTAATTGAATAGTTAAACTAACACACTTGATATATTTCATGCACTCATATGTCAATGCTTACAACTATTGTTATCATCACACATACAAAACATAACATGAAAATATTTTAAATGATACACCATGTCGAAACTACCCCCCTTATTTGGGGCTAAGGTCACCCTAAACCAAATAACAATGTTGAACTACCCAATGAAAATCCACCATGAATGAACACTTTGGTTTTGAAACGAAAAGAACAATAAATAAAATGCAAATATGAGCCCCACCATTATTTGCCTAATTATAATCCTTCAAATTCCTAGCCAATGGCATGTTTGAAACATATAATGACATATAATGACAAAACCATAATATGAATAATGTTTCAAAACTTCGTAAAAACACTAACAAAAAGAAATTTTTGATCATTATCATAATAACCACATTAAATCAAAATGAACACCAATTGAACCTATCATTAAAAATATTGGAACTTTGAAGACTCAATCATTTATCATAACAAATATTTAATTTCAATTCAACTTGTAACAAGAAGAACCATCCATCATTCATAGAGATTGTCACTAAATGAGTTTTCAATTCTACTAATGTTAAGAAACATGGCTTAACATATTAAGCTATATTTTGCATTTGATTAAAAAAATAATTATTTGATTTCATTTCAACAAGAAAAGTTTTATGGAGTATTTGAAAAGGTTTTAAAATTTTGTGACTTGAATACCATTCATTCCTCAATTTAAAAACTTACATCATTCAAATAATGTAAAAATGTTTTATACTTCTTTTTATGAAGACATCAACCATGACCATTTACATTCAAACATCTCATATCTTATTTCTTGTATGAACAAGGATACACCATGCATCCACTTGCAATGTACACAAATTCATAAAATTCATTGAAGTAAACTAATGTTTCAATATGTGACAATCATGGTTTAATGATGATGCATGACATACAGATGCATTATTTTTTCAATACAACAACCATTGATGGTTTAAAATACATAACCGTTTTAAAATATTAATACACAAAAAAAACATGTTGTATGCATGTGTACATATAAGTTGATTCATGTTTGGTTTATACATTCCTAAATAATTTTCAAATCATAATTCAACATTCATCAAAACATTGTACAATCAACATATTGAGAAATTATATTGTTGACATCTTAAAAAATAATAATAATGCCAGAAAAACAAGAACTATTAAATTTCATGTATTGATTAAAATCAAAATCACTATTTAGTGTAACCACCACAAAAGCTACATCTCAAACTATACCTTTAGAAATGAATGTCAATCTAATGTTACAAAGCATATTGGTTAAATTTCACAAATCAATTTATATAACATTCAAATCACCAAACACACCTCCAATGTATAACAAGAAACCATTAATGTTTTCGTTTTTCTAGAGTGTGATGTATGTGATTACATGTGTGTGTACATGTTACATTTGTCATTTTTTGATTCCCAATTAGTTTCATCATTTAGTGCACAATGCACCTATTGATTGATTGCCAAGTGTGAAAGGCACCTTATGACCTAAATTTATTATTTAAAAAACCTAAACACCAGATGTATAAGAAATTTTCATCTAGTGGCCACAATATGAAAAATAATTATAATATTTTAAAATCTAGACAAACCTATTAATCACATTGATAAAATAATTCAACAAACACCCTTCATTCAAAACCCTAAACCCAAAACATTACATTATCTAAAAGGTGCCGAAATCTCAAACTTCAAAGTGAAGCAAGTGAGCAAACTTGAAAATGAAGCATGTGAGAGGCAAAACAAGAATGTAAGAATCATGTGAGAAGCTTTCTTGACTCATTTCATCCAAATTTTGTCCATTCACTATTACTTTTCATTGGGAACATCTCAATATTATAAATGGTTTATTTAGGGCACTAAATGCCAAATTTCTAAATTATTATAGATCAACTTATTTGAGGCCCTAAATGATAATTTCCTAAAGTTTATGAATAATGCATTTTAGGACCTTAGATGATAATTTCCTAACTAGAAGGATTACATTTAGGGTTTTCAGTGTCTATCATGTATCTATCTACTATCTCACACACACACACATGTGCACATGCATGTGTGCGAGTGCACTTGGGAAGCGTTGTATGTATTTATTTATTTATTTATTTATATATTTTTTACCTTTGGTATTTGACAACCATTGTCATTCAGAATATTTGAAAGGCGAATATTTGAAAGGCTTTCTTTTACAAGTCAGAAATTTGTTTCCTAGACCGTCCTCTTGACCTCTTTTTCCTTTTCCAAGATTTCTTTATATTTTAAAGATGTGTTTATCCTTCAACCCCTTCCTAACATGTAGTGCAACCTACTAGAAGCCCTTGTGGGTGGGCCTAAGGAACCTCCTCAAAAAACATGCAAGTTCCTCAAGGGAAGGGAAGAAGCCCTTGTAGGTTTAAACTAGAGTTAAGTTATTAGATTTAGTAATTGCCAAATCTAACAACTTAACTCTAGTTACTTACGCACAAAGGAAGGCTTTAAGGCAAGTTGCAAATTGCATGCTTGAGGAGTAATAATCATCATCATCATCATCATCATGGTGTGACTCTCTCTCTAAATGCAACAGGAAGGAAGGCACCTGGATGATGGATGATGGGTGGATGTTCATCCACTTTTTGCGAGGAACCCCACATGCATGGATGAGATCATGATGGATGAAAGAGACATAGGGCTTGAGAAAATCCCCCCGCCCCCCGCCCCCCTCCCCCGCGCACACCCACCTGCCCAGCTTCCCACTTCTTCCGTTTCCATATAAGTAGTGGGTGATGTTGTTCCTGAAGGTTTGACGATCTCAGGCGTTGTCGTCTCCTCTCTCTCTCTCTCTCTCTCTCTCTCTCTTTTGTCGGTGTGGATTCTGACCCGTCTGTGACTGACTGACTAGCATAAAATCGAATCACAAAAGAGAAAAAAAATCGCATCACAAAACTAACTCCTCCTCCTCCTCCTCCTCGCCGCCAACAATCGCTGCACTATAAAACTGTAATACTGACTGGATTCATCACGTAGGTTAGGGGAAAAAGCAGCAGCAGCAGCAGCAGTACTACTAGCATCAGAATAGGAGGAAGAAGAAGAAGAAGGAACTGCAGTACCAGTAGTACAATAGGAGTCTGATTATCCAATTCTGTATCATCCACTCAAGGGTGTAAGTAGAGGAGGCATTGCATCGGTTTTGGCTTCGACGAGTTCTTAAATCGAGCTCCTTTTGTCTCTTCTTCTACTGCGCAGTTCAACAAGCAAGGTAAGAAGCTACACCACCGCATATTGCTGTGATTTAGGGGGGAAACCAAACAAAAAAGAAGAAGATGTATTCGCCAAGTATGTATCGCAAGAGAAAGGAATTGTTTGTTTTTGTGTTAGGTAGCTGTTTTGAAAATCTTATAAAGAAAGGGAAACAAAAGGGCACCCTAGTTGACACACACTCACTCTGGTGGAAAGAAGAGCAAAGGATGTGACATTATTGGAGTTCAGATTGCCGAGGGTTTTGATCCGAGGAGGAGAGATTTCTATTGTATTTTATTTTTTGGTGCTTTATGTGGGTGTTTTTTCTGGCTTGGATTCTGTGGTTATGTTGCCTGTTGTGGTTTGTTGGTTTGTTGCTGTTGTCGTTGTTGTTGTTGCAGCTTGGGGTCTGAAGGAAGCAAGTGGGGAAGGGGGATTGTCGGGGGAGGGAGCTGATGGCGGCCTTCACAAAGTCGCAGGGAAAGGAGAAGGATGTGCCCACCAATGTGATAAGTGTTTATATGCATGTGGTGGAGGATGTGATCGAAAATGTGCGGGCTGATTTCCAGAGTGATGGTGTGGATGATGCTGTTCTCATTGAGCTGCAAGCGGTTTGCCTTCTTCTTTTCCTTCTTCCATTGTCACTGTTGTTGTCTCAGCTTTGTGGGAAAAAAAGCATGTGCCTCAACTTACATGGGGCTCTGCCTAAAAGTCTGCCTATGGAAAACTGCTTTGCAGTTGAGCCTTGTTACTGTGTGATTCTCTGGTTCTTCCAGGGTTTTGGAAGCAGGAAACCTAATGGGGAACTAGAACTTTAGCTGCTGTATTTAACTTCCTCTTAAAAATATGCCCTGTTCTGGTGTTCCGCCGTGATCTATTGGTCCTCTCAGTGCCTCTGAGGCAGGGGAACCTAATAACAGTTTTGTGGACTTGTTTGATTCTCTGCTCATTTTTAAAGAATTGTTAAGTAGCAGTCTAAGTTAATAAAAACCTAGACCTTACACTCTAGGTTTTATTTCCCAGTTTGTTGCTCATATGTTATGCAGCTGCATGAGCATGTACATGCCAGTGTTAACATCATAATTTCAGAAATAGGTCTTCAGAGTTCCTATCTTGATCTTATGAGCAACTTGATTGCAAGAGAGTTAGTATGTTGTGGGAGCATTGGCCTTATGTATGCTTTTCACACTAATGACTTATTTTGGACATTGCCTACATTTTATGTGAGCAGTTATGGGAGCTCAAAATGAGACAATCTGGTGCACTGATGGGAGGGGCAGTCCATGAGCCTGAACCAGCTTCAACAACCCCTGCAGCACAAAAGCCAGGAGCACCACAGCCATCACCTAATGTACATGACCTAAATGTTCCATACGAGGCCACTGATGATTATGAAGCCCCTGAAGATGATACGCCTTACCCGCCGGTAAGCTGGTTAGATGACTATTTCCAGTGTACCCTGTTGTGGTATCTTTGTGTGTCTGATATCTGATGTGAAGTCCCATCTAGCTATCAAGCTTAATTGTTTTTGCTTACCACAAAGTGGCTCCTTGGTTTCCAACTGCATAAATGTCATAGGATGGTATTGGCTTGTTTTGCAGTTTGATTGTGCTTACAGGGCTAGTGTGCATTTGCCAGTACCTATACATGCACTCAAGTAATTGGTGTCAGTACAAGGTTCAGCAAAAATTAGTTACATAAATGTTTCAGGTCTAAGGTTGTGTGTCGTGATGATAACTCTGATCAACTGGCTCTCTGGTAACTTTTGGTCTCTTCCCTTGCTGCTACTGTCATGTGTATAGGTACCAACAGTGACCAGTACTGGTCAGCCAGTGATGTTCCAGTACATGCCTCCAGGTCCCAGTGAGTCATCTAGCTTGCCAGACAGTGGACTCAGTGATGTCAATCATGGAAGGCCAGCTTCCTATATGGTACATTGCCTCATTACTACAGGAATATGACACTTTCTGCTTTGTCATTGAAAGTGCTAACATTGTCTAGATTGCCATGGAGAGGCTCTTTCTAAAGAAAACTTATTGATGCTCAGTACACCCATGGATTTTGGGAAGGCCGCAAGGATATATCTGTGCCCTTGCTTCTCCTTCATCTTGTCACTGATGATTGTATGCTCTTCTCTTGCAGGAACAGCCAGCTCCCTGGATGAAGCCTCGTGTTGTGGAGATCAATGTCAATGAGAGTAAGTTTTGAAGCTCTCTCTCAATTGCTGTCCTATTTATGGGATTTAGGCCACATGATTTTGCTTAATCACAACTACCATAGCTAGAATATGTGCTAGCCTATTTTTTCAATGGTATGCAAACATGAGACTGGGAAATTTGCTAACCTCATTCACCTTGTTGTTAGAGTGATGTAGGCAACCTTTCAACCTAGAAGTGATGGGGCCGTGCATTATTTGTTAGTCTGAAACTTGATGCTATGAGCATTCAGGTCTCCAGATTTGCAGAGGAGAGTGAATGTGACAAGAGTGTCCTCTTTCAAACCATGTGCTATCTGACTCTGTCCTTTCCAGGTCTTCATGTTTGGAGTGTTCGATCTGTCTGTGCTTCTGATATGGAAGTGCCTTTGCAGCTTATGAGGAAAGGGATGAGGAGGAAAATGGCTACACTCAACTTCCTGTTTCAACACAAGCTCCAATCCCAGCCATTCCACCAATAACAAAGGTGATGCCTCCATCTTCTCAGAATTTTTCTATTGGATTTCCATGGCCCAAGACTCAAATCCAGGCCCTGGTATATCAGTAGAGTCTTTCTGGAATTCCAGATAGGTGGACAACAACTGTCTTGTGCAGTTTTGGCTTTTCTCAACATTTTTTACTGCTGGAACAGGACTTCTTCACTCTCTCCACTGGGAAGCGGAAGCATGATGACATGGCCTCTGGTTATGTCTCTGGAAAATCCATTCCCCAGCAAGATGGGGCAGGGGATGAGGAATGGAGTTTGGCTTCATCACTTGTTGCGACCTCCAGTCACATGGCAAGTACTCAAAAACATTATGTGCCCCATGATTTATATATATTCTTAACCTCGTAGGCCTGTCTATTTATTTAACCTGTAAAGATCTAACTGTGATTGTTGTGGCACCACCAAAGGAGCTTATCTGATGGTGTGGGTCATTGTTTTGTCCAATGATAATTGAGGCTTTGATAAGTTTTAACAGGGCATTTTGTTTTAGTATGCAGGAGGTAGGGGCAAGCAGCTGGTGGGAAAGCCAGAGGCTTATTGGCAGGAATTGTGATGGGCATTTATCACGGCAAGAAGTAAACAAGGCAGATGCCACAATTGCACATCTTGAACATGCTGTGTATGGAGGCAGCTCATCAAGAATTCCCCAACTGGATGGTATTGAAGATAATTATGATGATGTAATTTTCAAACCATGGTCGGGTCCTCAGTTGGTATAATAGTGAGATTGGGAAACTGCAATTTGCTTTCTTTTTTTCAGGGGAGGGGAGCAGGGGAGAGATAGGGGTGTTTTGTTTTTCTGTTCTCCTGTATGCATGTACAAGAATCTTATATTTGTCAAACAGGTATGCTTCCAATTCTGAGGTGGAGTGGAGATAGCAGCATTATACCAAGTACCCAGGATGTCCTATACCCAAATTGCTTATCTCTTTCTGTTGGTCTGTGTCAGAGTGTTGCTGAGGAGGACTACAATGAGCTTGGAGAGGAAGGCAATTACCACTGCTGTTATTGCCACTTTGTGTTTCTGCATGCTTTGTTGACCATTAGTTGGTACATGTAGGTGGAGTCCACTCAGAGGCATGAGTTATTCCCACCACCATGAAACGGGATCTTTCATAAGTTAAAAAAGTTTGTTGTTTTATTGTACCAGGTCCAAGTTGGGTTTTGAAATGTAGTTTGTTAGTAGCAGTGGTCAATGCTAGCCAGGAGGAACATGCAAGCTGATTTGTTGATGAAGATGGGCTAGGTGTTGTCTGCATGGATAGAATTATGACACTGGGAATGTACAATCTGTTGTGATTTCACAGATCCACAGCTGGCTAATGATGGGACACCCAAGCCTCCAGGAAAGGCCGACCGTACTGATTCTGACGGCTCAGAGCCTCCCTTGAATGAAGATGATGATGATGACCTGGATGATACAGACCAAACAGATGAAGAATTGAAGACTAATCATCTAGTGCTTGCCCAGTTTGATAAGGTACACAAATTATTGCCCTGCCGCAAACTTTGGAGACGTTTGCCACAAAGATCACCAATTTTTACAGCTGGAAATGGGTTGAGAAGAACCTGGATTAACAGTCATTTGCATGACATGACAATTTCTGTTGCAGGGTGTTGTTGTAAAGAGCAAACAGTTGATTGTTTGGTAGCTATGACACTTGATGTCCTGATTGTGAGGCTCTGGAGACTGGTTTTTGGGCAGAAGAGTTATTGTATATATTGTTTCTTTGGAGGAGTGCAGTAATATGTCACTCTTGTATTAGCCCACCCATGTTTTATGGTTGTTTGTTCAACATGCAGGTTACCAGGTCAAAGAACAAGTGGAAATGTACCCTGAAGGATGGCATCATGCATTTAAATAATCGTGACATTCTCTTTGTTAAGGTTTGCATCCTCCCCCTTGAGAGTCAGACTGGTTGGCTAGGTCCTGATACAATGCTATGCAATAAGAAAATGAGAAGCTATAGGGATGGAGGAGTGATATGTAATTGCCATGGTTGTATGTAAAGAAGCTTCTACAACTTACCATAAAATGCACTCGGGATGAGGGGTGAAGTTTGGACTCATCTGAGTTCTGAAGATAAAGGGCCTTGTATACAAGAGTGCTCTCTTTTTGCAGCTCACATCTCATCAGCCTAAAACACCATAGATAAGACCTTGATAAAAGTGCTCGGTCTGCCTCCTGTTCGATAAACTTGAGAAAGCAGGTGTCTTCCAAAGATAATTGATACAGACTTTGCTATTTATGAGTGAAGATCTTGTATGAATGAATAACTAAAGTAGGTGTTGCTGTTCATGTCCTGACAGGCTACTGGGGAGTTTGAGTTCTGATGAGAGTTCTCACAGTTTCATAGTCCACCAAAGACTGCAAAGGTGACCATTTCTTGCTTTTGTGCAATTGCTAGCTCCATCTGGTACGCTCTGAGTACTCAAAGCAAAAAGAACACAGTTCTTTGTATTTTGAATAATCCCTCATTTGTTGGGCATGTTTTGACTAGTGTTGTGGACTTGGGTCTGCAGTTACAAATTCTTCACCTTGTATTGAAATAGCTGCACCAGAACAGGCTAATACTTGGTAGGACATACGTGCTTCTAGAGACTTGAGATGGGAAATGTTTTACCATTTTGAAACAGAGTAAGCAAATCCTTGTGGACTGATGCTAGAACTGACACTGCATCCTTCCCCCCCTGCTTTGAAATTTCACTATCTTTTCAAGAGTGCTATTGCTACATGTGTACACTTGAACTGGCCTGAGACTTGTTCATATTGATATGAAGTGAGACAGCAGTTTGACTTTTGCCCTATATTCTTCTTTACTCAGTCTTTTAACTGTAGCTTCTTGAGTTGGTTTCAGAGTTGATTCACCTACAATGTCTTCGTCATAGTTCATTCTATACAGTTGGCTGCAGTCACTCTGCAATTGTGTTTGCAGTACCATCCAGAGCAGGAAAGCATCCTCTACTGGCTTATCTTAGAGCTTTGCCTGTCAAGTCACATCCTCTCAGCCTACCTATCATACCACTAGAAATTTTGGAGTACCTCAGCTTTCCCAACAACTACCACTAGCACAGGATCTCAAAGCAATTTGCTCTGTTTTCAACAGCTGCAAAAGGATTTTGAGCTGACCCTTTGGTGGATGGAAGTAGTGCATGTCCCAGTAGAATTGTTCTAGCAGACATCCCTATGGTGTACTTGGATATATATATTCCTATGCCATCTGCGTGAGTAAGTATGACCTGCACTGACTTGTGCTGGGAACTTGGATGATTTGGAAATGGGGATAATCGGAGGAACTTCCTGTCTTTTCCATCTCTTCTATTGTTTCATGGGCATTTGGATCTAGTTTGCATAGAATGAAATCAGGATCAAACATAGTGAATGGCAAATTTCTGGCAGGGAGAATTTCAGAGAACAAAGACAAGGTCTTTCAACAATTCCTGCGTAGGGAAGGTTGGTTAGCATAGGAGAAGGGCTTGTTGGAAGAACCTTCTGGGATTTGAGGAACCTGCCATGCACAGGTAGGCCGTGCAAATGGGTATAAAAAATCTTTGAAGGTAACTATTTGGGATTTGAGGTACCTAATGTACATGAGGCTGATAGGATGCTTGAAAGGATATGAAAACACAGGCCCATGTTGCAAGCTACAGTCCCTTAATACTTTTATTCATTCCCTGTTGTATGATGGCAGTTGAAACCAGAGTAAATTGCTTTGTGATCCTGTGTACAAGTGAGTTGTTGGGCTTTTACCCATTAGGAGTTCTTACTGAATGAGCTTTGAAATTTTGAAGCCCTCAAATTTTGAATTACCCCAGGTCTTTGTGATCTCAGACACAAGAAGGTGGGGAATGGTAAGCACTAAACACCTAATATGAACTTTGCAAGTGTTGATGCATGGTTAGATGCAACCTGCAATTCATGGACCTTATGGTCAACACTTGTCTTACCTAGTGTAAGACTTCACAACAAATGTAGTCACAAACACAATGATATAATAGTGGTGTAGCAGGTTTTACATGATTTAGATTTGAACCTAAAATTATATACTAAAGTGAATGGAAAACCTCTCATGGATTGAAGTAGATCGCAACTGATAATGAGTGTCAATTTGTCGATTCATAAGAACCTTCTCAACCTTGCATGAAGGCTAGAAGTTAGAACCAATGTTGGTTAGTTCTTCATTTTAAAGATAACCTTTGTTCTTAGTGTCAACATTTAAATTTTTTTGGTAGGTTTTCTGAGTATATGTTTGAGCCTGGTGCTTCAAAATCTAAAACCCTGCAGTTTCAATTTTGACACATTCTTTCGAATTCAAAAACCCTTGGGTCTAGTTTGAAAACTGGTTCAATTATCTAATTATATTACACAACACATTCCCCAAGAAATGAGATTGTATAGGTACAAAAATTAAACAAGTTAAAACTTGGGATTGTACAAGTACAGAGTTTTTCAACAAATGAAAACTTGAGATTATATAGATACCAATCAAAACTAATCATTTACCTTGGAAGTTTAGCTTGCTTGCTAGCCAATTTTCTGAACAATTCAACTTGCTTACCTAAAAGGATCTGAACTTTGTGTTCGGGTTGTTTTTCATGGTTTCAGTATTAGCTCCAATTTTAGCAAAAGATTAGTTCCACACTTTCATTTTTTATGCATTCCATAAAAACGGTGTTAATTTTGGTGAGGGTCATAAGAACTTGAACTTAAACCTCCAAGTTTAACACTCCAATTTAAGGTACCTACCAACATTAGTTATCACCAACGTTTCCTAAGTATATGATATGTTGGCTAGTATATAACATTGTATAGTAATGATATGAAGCACTAGATCAATATGACATTTGATTATTGGGGTCAATACTTGGACTAGGTGGGTATGGAAATTTAAAGGAGACCTAGCTAACCTAATATGGGGATGTGGTAGCCACTACCTTCAATACACATTGCTATGAATTATTTGTTATTGCAAGTTTGGTATTAGTTACAAGTGCAGATAGGAAGGGGTTGGAGTTTCTAGGTTTTCACATAATAAGGGTTACCTACCTTTGATTCCCAACATGTTATTCTTAGAAGATATATAACAATGTGTTTTGAAAAATGGCCCATGAATTAGAAATATTGTGATTTATCCTAATCTTATTAGTGATTTTGTTTTAGTTTGAAATGTTAATTTATTATAATTGAATTGCAAGTTACAATACAACACATTTGTAAGGTATCATGTGCTTTACACATAATACCAATATTCATGTTCAGTACTTGTTAATATTGATCTTCTTATTACTTATATTCACCTCAAAATTGTAAATTTGGTTATTCATACCATATGAATATGTAAAGTTGTCAATTTGTCTAATACTATATCATTTTGGTATTAAATGTTTAGGAAATTTTTATACCATTGTCATTTTGATATATGATAAACCATACATTTGCCTAACACTAGTTAGAACTCTCTTCACATTCCAACTAAGGTGAAGCAAGGATATCTATAATATTTGAAGTAATAACACTTATAAATAAATAGTTTTTTAAATGACATCATTGTGGTACTTGGGCATAGATGCTTTATGATGTGTATAAATAAATTTATGCATGTGGAATCCTTAAACTTTAAAGCACACCTAACCTACATAAGTTGATTTTTAATATTGTTGGAGAATTAAACCAAGAGTCCATATGTTGGATGTGATACACTAATAGTGGCCCCAATGATGGGGGTGGGTCACCATTAGTGTATCACATCCAACATAGAGTATGAATTATTCCCCTCATCACCCTTAAACATGAAAAGGTGGATGGCACAAAGTAAGACAATATTTAAATGTTACTACTTGGGCCAATCAAGGCCAACAAAGCACCCCGCAAAGGGGGGAAAATTTTAATAAATAATCTTGGGTGGAGAGATACTCTTGGAGGCCTACATGTCCAGTATGGGGTGGACCTATTGTAAGAGCAATCAAGGTCTCTTCAAAACGAAATATCTCACTAATGTAGCAAATTCAATTCTAAAGTGCTAGAATAATTAATAATATTTCTTTAAAAAAGTTCGGCAAAATTATCAATAAATTTCTAAAAATATTCAACAAGTTTTTGGGGGAAATTTTCACTTTTTGACAAGCTTCAAATTGTCCAAACGGTTGTTTTGAATCAATAATGCAAATTACTTGTAACATTCTAGTCAAAATGGTGTTAAACATCATTTTTTAAACAACAATATTTAGAAAACCTAATTTCCATTCCTTGTGTTCATTACTAAAAATCCCATTTGGACATTTATAACATGGTTGGTCATATAAAACCTTAAGATTCTAATTCACTTAACACTAATGTCACTTTGCATTGTGGTTTGGAATGTTGACTTTGAATTTTTTTTATAACATTGAGTTTAATTAGATATTAGGAAAATGGGGATGCTCATAACTTCATCCAAATAATAGTGGTTAATCATACATTTCATTTGTCCAACCAATTACTGTATAAAACAATCCTTCGCTCAACTTGTTCCAAAGTTGGTTAAGACCACACCATGCTTAGAAGGTGTTAACAATATCAACACTTATTTTAATATTCATAAGGCAAGAACAAGACTATGTCACAAAATTGTCCTCCAATCTCCTTAAATTGTCTAACTATGACTTTGGGAAGTTAATTCATCTAAATAAATATGAATCCAATTGTATTTGAATTGAATTAAATTTCTTGAAGTCAATTCAATTTGGTAACTTGAATTCATGTGAATCTAAACTCAATTAGAATTGAATTGAATTATATTAAACTTGAATCAATTGAATTTTATTTGTATTCAATTCAATTAAAGTTGCATACAATGTCATTCAATATTTTTCTTTGAATGAAACTTGATTTTCACAAAATCAACTCAATTTTTTCATCATTTCATCATCAATATTAGTACACAATAACACAAAGACCAAGTGAGTTTAGTGGGGAACGTTGCAAAACTTTCATAATGCACCGGTACAAGATGAAATAAATGTGGTTTCATTTTGAAAGTAGCTTTTGATTGATCTTACTTTGACCTCATCTACTATTGGGTCCACAATATCACCCATTTTGTGACTTAATTCACAACAAATGGGTGAAGCATATTTACCATTTGGAGTCACTTTTTTAGGATTGACTTGCTTTAAAATTAGGATGAACTTCAACCTTGAATGACCATTATGAGTATAATTTGGCAAAATTAAGAGTCTTCAAAACTTCATTTAGTGGCTTTCTTTAATTTTTGTTATTTTGATGTAACCCCCACCACTAGTCATATAACACGTTATAGGAAAGGAGGTGATGGCTCCTCTCCAAGTTTGTGCTATGGTGTCTCTTGTGAATTTGACTTGTTCCTGGTTCATTTGTGCACCATTTTGGCTCCAACTTGCACTAAATACCATTTTTCTTAACTTGTGTAAGTTGATCTCACCTTGAATTCTTGATTATGATTTCATTTTGGTCCCATCTTGGAGTTGTCATGCATATTCTTTCTTGGAAGCTAAGGGATGCACTTAGGTTTTCATTTCATTTGCAAACTTGAAATCAAGAAGTTTTATCCCCAATACCATTTGAAAAACTTAAAAGTGTGTTAGTTACAATTATTGAATATTCAGATGATAACATGCATGCAGTTTGATAATTCAATTGATTTATTTAAACCATAATTTGAATGTTTTAGTATTGCATTAGAATACCTTTGGTACCTTTATTAAAAAATTACGAAAAACATATTATAATCATAGTTGAAGTTTTTATATTAGGTAGATACATTAAATCCATGTTATCATGTTATCAATTACATATTTAAATTTTTTATCCATTCTCAAATTATGGCTAGCTTTGCAAAATTAAAAAGGGAAAACATATTAACCATTTAAAATTGATTTGTAGATTTCTTTCATGAATTGATAATGGTTGGGTGTTTAATTAGAAACAATAAGATTTTTAATAAAAATTAAGTTACCTTTTTTATTTGTAGTGTTATGAAATATCAATCATTATTTTGGTTATTGTCATATTTAATTTTATATGAAATTATGCACATACATGATTTCCAAAAAAAATCAAGATTTTGCTTCATAAACCCAAATGTCAATGACTTGACTTGATTGGAAAGAAGATGAAAGCAATTTGGGAGTTTCATAAGAAATGTCTATAATTGATGTAGGCCTTGACATCATTAAACACCAACATAGTTTTAAGTCGGTGCATAGATCCAATAAGATTAATTTTCAAGAGTTTTGAGGAAACAAAAAATGGGTGAAAGTGAACAAAAATTTGCAAGCATGCATCACCATACAATGTTGAAAAGTGAAATGACTTGAACTTGACAAAAATGTTTTATTGTAGTTTGGCAAAATTAGATTACAAAAGGGTCTTGTGATGATGTTGTGTTTATGGAAATTGAAATGTATTTATGAACTCATTTGCTATTTATGAAAGGAACTTTTAAGCTTTTGAATGGATGATTTATAAAATCCAAGGCAAGGTGTGAGATTACATGTCACTATTTTCATGGTGAATTTGGGGATGCAAATGCCCAACTTGCATCAACTATAATTTCCAATTCACTTGATCATATTATCAAAAGGTTATGAGATATCTTCAATTTTGATGAAAAAAATTTGTGATGAAAGAAACACAACAAATAAAGATCAAAATTAATTTGAGGCTACATGTGAACATGTCAAATATTTAACTCTCCAAGATGGTTTTCATTCACATTTAGTCATCCCATGTGCTATTGCAAGACCTTTTATCAAAATTCATTTATCCACTACTATTATAATAAAATCGCATGGATGAATTGTAAGGTGTTTGTTAGTGGAGGTAGGCCCAAAGGTTCAAAATGCAATCTAAATTTCAAAGCGCACGTGGCATCATTTTACACATTTTCAAAATAATTTTTTTTTCCCTTGTTGCTTCCTTTCACAACATTTGAATTATTCTACCATAATTATATGGATAGTCTTTAATTACATCAATAGTAAAAAAAATCCAATAGTTGTCAATTTGTTGAACATCAATTTTAAAAAGGTTTTGGAACAAAGTTGTGTTTGTTCCTTCTTGGCTATGAACATGCATTGCACATCCAATTTACTTGTTAGAAAAAAAAAATGAACCCAATAGTTAAAAGGGGGAAAATACTAATACCCTTCATAATATTGGGCGTTAGGCCTACCTCCATTCTAGGTCCCTAAAGGGACCAACTAGTTGATTTGATTAGAGATGAAAATCATTGCATGACATTGAAAGAAAGAAGAATCTCATGACACTTGACAATATTAAAAACCATGATGTTAGAAAGATTGCTATTGATGTGTTTAATATCTTTGTGTAATATCAACCCATTATTTATTCCACTAGAAATATCACATATTTGGTTCAACCTTCAGATCAAGGGATACTTGTTATTTTGAAAGTGCGATACAAATGCAAGCTTGTAACTTAAACATTGAAGCAATTTGGATGTTTTAGTACAACCTCAAGTTTTTGAACACTTTTGTGAATGCATTGCAAGTCATTGTTAAAATGAGTTGAATGATCAAACTAGTAACTTTTGTTGGAAGCTATGAAATATACTTCATGATCATGAAGGCTAAATTCATATATCATGGTAGCTTTGACGTTAGCTATATTATTTGGGGAAATGTTATAATTTTCCCAAGAAGAATTCAAAGAAAAAAATTGTGAAGGAAAATAAAAAATATTTTGTGTTTGATGTGGAACCTTCAAAAATAAATAATTATTCTATAGACATATGTTGAAGTTGCCCTTGTACTATGATATTAAAAATCTTGATAAATGATTTATAATATCAAGAATGGGGAAAAAACATGTTTGATGGATTGGAAAAGTTGATTGAAGTTTTGAACATTAGTAGAAATATGGATATGGCACAACTCACTCCTTAAACTCAATGTCATGGAACTTGACATAAATGCGATTGTGTAACATAATTTTGACATTGATTATATTACGTAGCAAATTGTGGTGAAACATGGTTAGGAATTGTTGATTATATTATAATAAAATGTGATACAATTGTTGACAAAAATGAACTGGAACCAAATGTTCAAATTAATACCAAAAAATTTGGTGTTAAAAGAGTGTCTCGATGAATTTCGATTGCAAATGTAATGAGCTTGAAACTAGAGCTTGTTAAAATATGCATAAATATAAAAATGACCATGGGAGTTCATTGAACACAAGCCTCAAAAGGGTTAACTTACAAATAATTCATAAAACCAAAATACAACTTTTTCATTTATTACTTAAAAGCCCTTACTTGTTAATGTGAACCAAACCCACATCTTAGGCGACATGCATCTTATTCAAATCTAAGATTCTATAAAATGTCAAAAGACATGCATTTCCATTTGCTCAAGAGGGGTTCACATTCTTGTAATCAAAATTCCACATGTTTTTCACATGTAGAATAGGGCCCATGTGCCCCAAGAGGTAGTCCCACAATTTAACAATCATGGACACTAAAGGGTCCTTAGTAGTCAACTTGCAATTATGGACTGGCCT
>Ga0209208_10005061_pt1 | contig 18476 bp, 15 predicted proteins | sample S1TSphfallax_3_FD_187694 | JGI IMG/M metagenome (GOLD analysis project Ga0209208, IMG submission 187694) | Host-associated microbial communities from peat moss isolated from Minnesota, USA - S1T2_Fd - Sphagnum fallax MG (SPAdes) (version 2) | ecosystem: Host-associated > Plants > Peat moss >... | reverse complement strand
CAGGGCGACCACATTGGCCAGCGCGGCGTGGCCATGTACAAGGGCTGGCTTTTCTTCGTCAGCCCGGATTGCCATCTGATCTCGCTCAACGCCAAGGACGGCACGGTGCGCTGGACCAAGGACATTGCCGATGTGAACCTCGGCTACTGGACGACCATGGCTCCGCTCGTCGTCCGCGACCACGTCATCGTCGGCGTCTCGGGCGACTTCGACAACCTCTCCGGCTACCTGCGCAGCTTCGATCCCGAATCGGGCAAGGTGCAGTGGCAGTGGAACAGCACCCCGCCCGCCGGCACTCCGAACGCCACCACCGGCGGCATGACCTGGATGACCGGCACCTACGACCCGGACCTGAATCTGATCTACTGGGGCACGGGCAATCCCACGCCCGTACTCGAAGGCCACACCCGCCCCGGCAACGACGAGTGGACGTGCAGCATTGTCGCGCTCAACCCCGACACCGGCGCGCTGGCCTGGGGCTTCTCCGTCTCCCCGCACGACACCCACGACTGGGACGCCGTGGAGACGCCTGTGCTAGTCGATGGCGATTTCCACGGGAAACCGCGCAAGATGCTCATGCAGACCTCGCGCAACGGCTACTTCTTCGTCCTCGACCGAACCAACGGCAAGAGCCTGCTGACCGTGCCCTACGGCCCCACGAACTGGGCGCTCGGCATAGACAAAGAAGGCCGCCCCATCCCCAATCCCGACAAGGAACCGGCGCGCGACGGGCGCCTGATCGCCCCCGACGAAGGCGGCCTCACCAACTACCGCGCGCCCAGCTTCGACCCCGCCACCGGGCTCTTTATCGTCGACGCCCACCCCAGTTGGAGCCTCTATTTCGCCAAGCCTGAGGACGGCACTTACGGCTGGGCCGGCGCCGACTACGGCCTGTGGGGCAAAGGCCTGATCGAAGCCATCGACTACCAGACCGGCAAAGTCCGCTGGACCCACGAAGCTGGCCAGTGGGGCTCGGGCGCGGGTGTGCTGACGACCGACTCTGGCCTCACCATCACCGGCGATGCTACGGGCAACGTTTTAGCGCTCGATACGGTGGACGGCAAGACTCTGTGGCACACCGGCACCGGAGCGGGGATGCAAAGCTCGCCGATAACTTACGAGTTAGACGGGCGGCAGGTGATTATGACCAGCAGCGGCGGCGTCCTCTTCGCCTGGGCGCTGCCACTGCATCAAATCCGGTAAAATCAACCCAATCTGTGTGATCCGAGTCCCTCCGTCGGGACTTGGATCGATCACCTGGCCGGAGGATTTGTACTTGGGACCTTCGTCGCCCTGATTCCGTCGCCAAGCGAAACAACCGCTTTGCTAAGCGCATCTACGCCGACCAGATTGAGCAACTGTAAACCTAACAGTCTCAACCTAACTTCGTCTGTGACTTCCAAGCGAATCAGATCGACTGCGGTCTTGACCGTGCCCTGCATCTCGTCGGAAGGGTTCTGGAGCAGCGCCAGGCAGTATGGCGGTAGCGCCGCAGAGGCCTTGGCGAAATCCAATCCAGTCATGATCGTGTTCACATCGTCAACCCGCTTCTTGGCTCGAACACGGTCCACATAAATGTCCGTCTTCTCCAGCAATGTCGCCAAAACGGCTCCGGGACCGATCCCCACATCCTTATCGCCCACCTTCCTGATGAACAGGGAGCTTCGGAAGAGCGCCATTGCGCTCAATCCTGTTACCAACACCATTGTCCATTGTTGCGACGTAGCTTTCAGTTCGCCGCTCGGAAACGAGCCGAGGTCGATCGTCCAGCCAAATACTTTGGAAAGACTGTACGCCGTCAGCGATGCACACATATTGATGAAAATATAGAACAAACCGGGAGCTGATATGACGCATTTGAGCGGCTCATCCCGGTACCGGCTCAGAATCTCGGTTGCTCCCAATAGACCGCCCACAAGAGCAACCGCCACCCACGGTACCCAACTTTCAGCCGAGGAACCGGAAGCAGTCGAAACGAGCATCGCAGACATTCCCCAGCCTAATGCCAAGCAGCAACTCCTCTAATCCCACAATGCCAGCTGCTCTAGGCCTTTTTCGGTGATCTTAGCCGTAGCGCTCAAAACGTCGCCATCCAGTTCCAAAAAGGCGTTGTCTCGCAACTTCTTGAGTGCATCTCGAAAGGTGCTTCCACGAAAGGTATCCGTGTATTTTTGTTCGAGCTCCCACTCCAGTTGCGCCACAGGAAAACAGCCTCCACTATCCTTTAACTGAAGCAGGATTTGAACCGTGGGAGGGTAATCTGGCGAAATGCGCCCGAGCGCCTGCCCGCGAAGCCGATCACGTTGCGTCAACGCAAGATAGGTATTGATGTTGCCTATATTCGCAGATGACATCGGAACCTCCGCCTTCGTCTCAAAGTTTAGCACTGAATCCAAGCTTCATACAGTATCAGAGAATGATGCGTGGATCTGGAACCGGCTTCCGCCACCGCAACCCATCCTCCCCGCGCCCGTAAAACCCGGCATCGACACCAAACTGCGCATACCCGGCCGCCGCATACAGCGCCAAACCATCCGCATTGCGCTCGGAGACATGCAGCTCAATTGCAGCACAACCCGCTTCCTGCGCGCTTTCTTCCACACGCGCCAGCAACTGCCGCGCCACGCCGCGCCGCCGAAAGGCTGGCAGTACTTCAATCGTCCAGATGTAGGCCGCATTGGGATCATCGTCGCCCCGCAAGCCCACAATGGCAAAACCGACCCGCACCGCATCCAAAATCCCCAGCCAAACCCTGCAATTGGGATCGTGAGCCAGCTTGCGCATCAATGCCCGGCTGAATCGTACCGAAGGCTCAAAGCAAGCCTCTTCAATCGCATACAAAGCGCGCAAATCCCCAGCCTCAAACAGCCGAGATGTGACGGAACGGCCCGCATCGCTCAAAGCGATTCGCTCCTCAGAAAGTCTTCGAGAAGCCCGCGAAAAACCGACGCGGTGGGCTTCCAATCTCCTTGCATCGCCTTCGCTCCCGCTCTTTCGTACCCCGAATTGGGCCGAGGACGCAATCGCACAAATGGCGGCAACCCATAGCGCATGGCAATTCCATTCGCCCAAAACCGCGCCGTCCGGCCATTGCCATTGGCAAAGGGATGAATGCGCACCCATTCCGAATGGACCCAGGCACATGTATCCATAATGGCAGCCAATTGGTCGGCATCCGGAACCCCGTCAATTGGAAGTTCGGCATCCAGCGCGGCCACCAGCATCTGGAGTTTTCTCTCAAAGTCTTTGAGAGCCTCCGGAACCTCCGGAGCGGCGACGCCAAAGGAGCCGCCAACCCTCACCTGGACATCTTCCATTCCTGGCTCACCGCGGAATGCGCCGACATAGCGCGGGTCGGGTACACTCAACTTCCGTAAGAGATGCCTATGCCAAAGCCTGGCGGATTCCACCGTTGGAACGTCACGAAGTCTCGCTTCTCGCGCAACTTCGTCGAAAACCTCAGACAGATTGTGCCGCAACTGCGGACTATCTGCCTCCCAGTCAGGCACCTAGCAACTCGCGAATCCGGCTCTGCACCGGTCCAGCCGGGACCGGACGTCCATCGACAAGTTGGCCTTGAAACAATTCCCCTTCAAGGGGATCTTCCAGGGTAGCCTCGGCCTCAACCACCCGAGCCTTCGCGCTTTGAAATCCTCGATCGCTCTCCCTGTAAGCACGAAGCCGTGCGAGCGTAGTTTGCAGGCCAAGTTCTTTCGAACCCTGGCGGCTCAGAAAGCCCTTGATTGCCTCATTCAGCAGTTGATTCACGGGACGACCCTCAATCTCGCTGAGGCTCTCCAGAGCTGCGCGCTCCTTTGCGTCAATTCGTAGGGTGAACGGAACTCGACTCATACACGAAACCTACTCTCACACACACATGATGTCAATTGCCTATTTTGACAGCATCGCTCAAGCTCAGGGAGCACGGCGCAATCAAACGCAATTGTGGGCAAGCGAGCACCGCTCACTTGCCCACAATTGCTGACCCGAATCCGCCTAAACCTTCGCCTCAAGATCCGCAATCACGTCGAAGAACCGCTGATCCAGCCGCCGATTCGTCGCAATCGCTTCCTTGATGGTGATGTCGGTGATGTCGGTGCCTTTCAGCACGGCAATCCGGCCCCACTTTTGGTCATGGACCATATCGATCGCATGCAGTCCATACCGCTGCCCCAGCAGGCGGTCGTAGGCCGTGGGAGAGCCCCCACGCTGCGTGTGGCCCAGGTTCACGGAACGGGTCTCGAAGCCGGTCTTCTTTTCGATCAGATCGGCGAGCTTTTCGCCAATGCCGGAAAGCCGCGCGTGGCCGAACGAATCCACCTGCGCCGAGCCGATTACCTGGCCGACTTCTGGCAGATGGCAACCCTCGGCCACCACCACCAGGCCGTAGGTCTTGCCGCGGTCGTAGTTGTACTTGAGCAACGCAGCTACGTGGTCGATGTCGATGTCTTTTTCCGGAACCAGCACGACATCCGCGCCGCCGGCCACGCCCGCCGCGTAGGCGATCCAGCCGGCATCGCGGCCCATCACTTCAATGACCACCACGCGGTTGTGCGAGTCCGCCGTGGTGCGAATCCGATCGACGGCCTCGGTGGCGATCGAAACCGCCGTGTCGAATCCAAACGTCGCGTCCGTGCCGTTGATGTCGTTGTCGATCGTCTTCGGCACACCCACGCCGGGAATGCCGGCCTCAGTCAGCGCCAGCGTCACGGACTGCGTATCGTCGCCGCCGAGGGCGATCAGCGCGTCGATCCCGTTGGCCTTGAGCACTTGTTCCACCTGCGCAATCCCGCCGGGAATCTTCTTCACGTTGGTGCGCGAGGAGTGCAGGATGGTGCCGCCGGTCAACTGAATGCCGTCGATCCGATCGAGCGTTAGCGGAATCCATTTGTCGTCCAGCACGCCGCGCCAGCCGTTCAAAAAGCCCACAAATTCATCGCCGTACTTGTTGATGCCCTTCTTCACTGCGGCGTAAATTACCGCATTCAATCCAGGGCAGTCTCCGCCGCCCGTCAACAACGCTACTTTCATCGCAACCATCTCCTTGAATTGCGGTTCGCTCGGCGCGAAAGGCCGCGACGCTCCGGCAAAACCGTCCTCCGACAGTGTACCCGCTCCCGTTGGCGGACCGAGCTGCGAACCGCCGCCGATTTGGCGGAACTTCCACCGCCAAAACTTCCCTCGCTGCTACTTTGGACCGGCGTAAAACCATCGCAACGGAGCCGAAAGCGGCGAAGCGTATAAAACAGCGCAGCCAACCGCTAAGTTCGGGTCCATACTTTGTAAGTTGTACCTCTAGGACCGGTTCGAGCGGAGCGATTCGAATATCGGCTTGTTCGTACGATTTCATTCTCGCCAATTTGGTCCGCGCGCCGATCCATCTGCGCGGTTGTATCTTTCCAGGCACATTCACTGATCGGGAGCAACTCCAATATGAACCGGATGAAATTGGCACAAAACGGCGTGGGCGTACTCGCCCTATCGCTGGCCGCGGGCGCTTTGATGAGCGCGCAGGAACCGAATCCCACCTCCTCGCCCAACATGAACCAGCCCAACGGCACCTCCGAAGTGCGCGACGGAATCCTGGTCTACAAGGTTACCGTGGTCGGCCGCGATCTGACCGCCATCAACTATTTTCATCGCAGTGGATCGACTAAAGTCGGCTTCCAGGGCACGGCTTTACTGCCCCAGGCCAAAGGCGAGGCAAAAGTCGACGGCAAACAGGGCCGAACCTCGATCGACGTCGACATTCACGGCCTCTCCCCGGCGAACGGATTCGGCCCCGAATATCTGACTTACGTTCTATGGGCGATTACCCCGGAAGGCCGCCCAGTCAATCTCGGCGAGGTGCTTCCCGGAGGCTCCGGCAACAGCGTTCACATGACCGTCACCACCAGTCTCGAGACCTTCGGCATGATCGTCACCGCCGAACCTTACTTCGCGGTTACCATGCCAAGCGACCTGGTAGTTATGCAGAATTATGTGCTCGACGACAAGACCGAAGGAGTCATCGAGCAAGTGAATGCCCATTACTCCCTGCTGCCGCGCGGAGCTTATGCCGAGACGGCCGGACGCCACACCGTTCTGAACCCCATCACGCGCAACGAGCGCTCTCCGCTTGAGTTGTACGAAGCGGAAAATGCCGTCCAGATCGCCGAAGCGGCCGGCGCGGCAACCTATGCCGCCGACACCCTGGCCACGGCCAAAACCGCTCTCAGGAACGCCGAAGACCTCGATCTGCATAAGAGCAACTCCAAGGAGACGATCACCTACGCCCGCGAAGCCGTCCAGTCCTCCGAGGATGCGCGCATCATCACCATTCGCAAAATCAAGGCCGAAGACGATGCCGCGCAAGTAATGGCCAAGAACAACGCGGTACTTGCCGCGCAGCAGTCGCAGTTGGAGGCGCAACAGTCGCAGTTGGAAGCCGAGCAGCAAGCGGCCAAGCGCGCCCAGGCCGATGCCGCCGCCGCGGCCGCCGAAATGAAAGCCCAGCAGGCCAGGGACGCCCAGCAGGCAGCCGAAGCCAGCGCGCAGCAGGCGACACAGCAGACGCAGATCATGCGCGAGAAACTCCGGGCGCAGTTGAACGAGGTCCTGCAGACCAGCGAATCCGCGCGCGGCCTCATCGTGAATATGTCCGATGTCCTCTTCGACACCGGCAAATATACCCTCAAACCGGAAGCTCGCGAGAAACTCGCCAAGGTTTCCGGGATTCTACTCGCCTACCCTGGGCTCAAACTCCAGGTCGAAGGCTACACCGATAACATCGGCGGAGACGACTACAACCAGAAGTTATCCGAGCAGCGCGCCGGCAGCGTCAAGGATTATCTCGAATCGCAAAGCGTCAAGGACTCGAATATCACTGCGACCGGTTACGGCATGAGCGATCCAATCGCCGATAACTCCACCAGCGCGGGCCGCGCTCAGAACCGCCGCGTGCAATTGGTAGTCTCCGGCGAGGCCATCGGCGTCCAGGAAACCGCTCCCGCCGCCCAATAACCCTCAAGGCCAATCCGAAAACAAGGGACTGCTCTGCGTAGCGGTCCCTTTTCTTTTTCGGGCACGCCCCGCGGCGCGCACCAAAAACAGGCCCCGCATTCGCGGGGCCTGTTCGTTCCTGGTCTGCCTTACCTGCTCTTATCGGCGCCCGTGAGGCGCTTCATGGCCATGCGGATCGTGCATTGCCTGACCGTGAAATTGCGCCCGGTGTTCCGCCGGACGCGCACCGCGCGCCGGCAGCGGCCCATGGTACCCCTTGCGGTAGTCGAGACTATGATCGACATGTCCATAGAAATGAGCGGGACCATGGAACCACGGTCCCGCGCCGATAAAGACTCCGCCCGAAAACCACTCCGGACCGTAGTACCCGTCCGGCGCGCAGTTGTACGGCGGCACTTCGTAATACCCGTACGGGCAAACCGGCGGAGCGCCGATCGTAACCGCAACCTGAGCCGGCGCACTCGAACCTGCGGCGAAAAACAGGCCCACAACAACCGTCGACAATCCTACTGCTTTCAGAGTTCGCATTCCTTCACCTCTCACCTTGGGAGACGTGCTCCGCCGCGCGACAGGTTTCATCGTTCCGCGTCAGACTGCGGATTTTGCCGCCAACTCTGTCTCAATTCGAACAGTTTCTCGCAGGCCCCGACAATAATGCAGGCCCCGGAGCAAACGCCGCTCCGAGGCCAGACCTCGCGCCCGGTTTATCTCGGATGGCCGTGCGGAGCCTCATGCCCATGCGAGTCGTGCATGGCCTGCCCGTGGAACTCGGCCCGGTGATCCGACCGCTGCTCGCCGCGAGCCGGAAAACCGCCGCGATACCCCTTGCGATAGTCGAAGTGGTGGTCGACGTGGCCATAGAAGTGATCCCCTCCATGGAACCATGGTCCAGCGCCGATGAAAATGCCGCCGTTGTACCACTCCGGTCCGTAATACCCGTCCGGCGCGCACTGATACGGCGGAGCTTCGTAGTAGCCATAGGGGCAATCCGGCTGCACTCCAATATCGATTCCAATTTGCGCAGGCGCCTTAGCCGCGGTCGCCATGAGCAGACCGGCCGCAATCGTCATTCCCGAAACATACTTCCAAATTCGCATACTTCTCCTCTTGTCCTCGAAGCAGACCCAGCCGCGAACCGCCCCTCTGGAGACTCCGATGCGTGAGCGTAACCCGCGTCGAACCGCTAGGAATGTATCGGAGGAACCATTCGCTGGCGGAAACCCACCCCCCACCGCGCGGAAGCAGTCGAAAACGCCAGATTCCCCCTGAGCGGCGGACTCCCTAACGCCGTGCTTCAATGAGATATGCCGCAATCCGGAACCCTGATTCTGCTGCTCTTTATCCTGCTGGTCATCGCCGCCTTGCTGGTGGTGCTGCAACTCACCCGGCTGGGATACCTGATGCGCACCACCATCCCCGACCGGCCGCGGCGGCGCATGTTCCTCTCTTCCGTGGCCTTTTTCACCACATTCCTCGGCGTCAGGCTCATCGTGTATTTTGTCGTCCAAGGCGCAGGCCCATTCAACTGGGTGATGATGGGCGGCAGGCATATCCATCATCTTGTCTGGGGAATCTTGATCCTGCTCACGGTCGGCTACGGCTGGCTGCTCGACCTGGGCCGCGCCCACTCGCCGGTCTCCATTCTGCTCAGCCGCATCATGTCCATTGCCTACGGCGTGGGCGCCGCGCTCACGCTCGACGAATTCGCGCTCTGGCTCAATCTCGATCCCGATGTCTACTGGGTCAAAACCGGCGGCCGTCTCAGCATAGACGCGGTCGTTCTCTTCGGCTCCATGCTCATGATCGGCGCCTGGGGCGCGCCGTTCTTTCAGTCCCTCAAACGCCTCTGGACCAAAGGCGGAACGCTGCGCACCCGCATGGGCTCGATTGCGCAGGTCAGGCCGATTCGCCGTGTGCCGTGGCCTCGTCGGCGTAAAGGCCGGCGATCAAATCCGCGTATTGTTCCGTAATCACCCGCCGCTTCAGCTTCATACTCGGCGTCAGTTCGCCAGTCTCGAGCAGCCACTCATCCGGCACCACGCGAAACCGCTTCATGGTCTCGAAGTTGGCCAGCGTACCGTTCACCTTGGCCACAATCTCGCCGTAGAGCGCAATCACCCGTCCGTCCGCCACCAGCTCGCGCCGCGTCGTCACGCCAATCCCCTGCAGCCGCGCCCAATCCTCCAGCGCCGCAAAGTTCGGCGAAATCAGCACCGAGACGAATTTGTGCTTATCCCCCACCAGCGCCGCCTGCGCCACCAGCATATTGGTTTTCAGCCTGCCCTCGATCGGCTGCGGCGCAATCAGCTTGCCACCGGAGGTCTTGAGCAGCTCCTTCTTGCGATCCGTAATCGACAGAAATCCGTCGCCATCGATCTTCGCAATGTCTCCCGTGGCAAACCACCCCTCGGCGTCGATCGCCTCCCGCGTGGCCTCCGGCTTCCCCCAGTAACCCTGGAATATCCCCGGCCCGCGCACCAGCAACTCGTCGTCCGCGGCCAGCCTGCATTCCACATTCGGCAGCGGCTTGCCCACCGTCCCCATTCGATGCACTCCCGGCGTGTTGATGGCGATCACCGGCGAGGTCTCCGTCAGCCCATACCCCTCCAGAACCGAAATCCCCACCGAGGCGAACCAGTCTCCCGTCTCCACCCCCAGCGGCGCGCCGCCCGAGATGAACGACGTCACACGCCCGCCAAACGCCTCGCGAATCTTCGCGTACACCAGCTTGTCCGCCATCTTCCATCCCAGCGAACCCGGCCGTTTGCGGTCGTGAATCAGCTCCCGCCGCGGCTCACCCTGGCGCAACGCCCAGGCAAGTATCCGGCTCTTGAACTTGGAAATCGCCGACTTCTGCTCCACGCCCTGCCGGATCTTCTCGTACACCCGCGGCACACCCACAAAGACCGTCGGCCGCACCTGTTGCAGCGCCTGAATCAGCTTGTCGAACTGGCTGCAGTACGCCACCTGCGCCCCGTTGAAAAACATCGCATAATCCAGCGCGCGCGCCGTAATATGCGACAGCGGCAGATAGGAAACCGACGAATCCCCGCGGCCAAACCCGAAATCCCGCGTGCAGTAACTAGTGTTCGACGCAATGTTGCCGTGGGTCAGCATCACGCCCTTCGGCTCGCCTGTCGTGCCAGACGTGTAGATCAGCGTGGCCAGGTCTTCCGGCTTGGCCAGCCGCACTTCCTCATCGAAGACCGGGTCCTGCTCCGTCACCATGGCGTCCAGCGACTGCGTCAGCATGGAAAACAACACCGCGTCCGGAGGCACCTGCACCGGCTGCATCATCACCACATGCTCAAGACCGCCTTTGCCCGGCCCATTGCGAAGATAGGGCTCGACCTTATCGAACATCGCCCGCGTCGAAACCACCGCAATCCGCGCGCCGGAGTCGCGCAATAGCTCGCCAATCTGTTCGGAAGTCAACGTCGGATAGATCGGCACATCCACCGCCCCGATCGCCAGCACGGCAAAATCCGTAATTTGCCACTCCCAGCGGTTTTCGCTTAAGAGCGCAATCCGGTCCCCGCGCTCGATTCCCCACGCCTGAAACGCCCTGGCCAGCGCCCGCACCCGCCGGTAGACCTCGAGCGAAGAAATCGTATGCCACACGCCGTCGTCGTTCTGATAGAGCAAGGCATCCGGACGATCGGAAGCAGCCACCCGCAAAAACAGCTCGTTGACGGTGCGAATCTCTCCCGGACTGGCGTACGCCCGCGCCTTCTCTTCGCTCATATTTCCCCGCTCGAATGCCTGTAACTCTTCGCGTACCGGCAAAGGAAAAGTGTAACAGCGACTGCGCACTCCGGGCAGCCGATATCGGACCGCACCCCAGGGCGCACCCTAGGGCAATCGCATGAATTTGCATGACTCCCGGCTGGGCTGCGATTCGGACCGGAGAAGCCGCGAGATCGCCTGCAAAACTGAGCGCCAACGGCCCGCCGTTATCCCAGCCCAGGGCATCGCCCTGGGTGTCGGCCGCCACAAGGGGCATCGGAGGGCGGAACCGGACTCTTCGCGTTATGCCGAAACCAGCGTGTGCAGGGTGATTTCCGGAGGGCAATCGAAGCGGAACGGCAAACCTACCGTCCCCAGCCCGCGGTTGACATACAACTGCATCTCGCCGAAATGGAAGTGCCCGTGTATATATTTCCTGCCCAAAAGCGGCAGTTGCAAGGCCCCCACCAGCGGCAACCGCACCTGTCCGCCATGGGTGTGGCCGCTGAGCATCAGGCCGATCGCTCGTCCCACCGGGTCGCCGCGCAGGTTGTCGGCATAGTCCGGCTCGTGACACAGCAAAATCACCGGCTCCCCGACCCGATTGCGAATCGCTTCCGGAATGGCGGCGCCCGGGTCCGGATTGCCCAGCAAGGGATCGTCCAGCCCGGCCAGCCAAAGCCGCGCGCCGTCCCGCTCAAATGGCGCATAGCCATTGCGCAGCAGGGCGATTCCATTCGCCGCAAGCGCCTCGAGAATCGGCTGGGAGCCGACCGCGACGTCATGGTTGCCGAGCACCGCGTACTTCCGGGCACAGTGCAATCCGGTCAGCAGGTTGGCGCACTGCCACGCCGCGCCGATCGCGAAATCTCCGCCAAGCGGCATCTCGCTCACAAAATCGCCGGTCAGCAGCACCAGATCCGGATGCAGATCGTTGATGCGGCGCACCGCCTCCCGCAAAAAAAACGGCTCCGTGAACTCATCCATATGGATGTCGCTCAGTTGCGCCACGCGCAGCCCGCTCATAGCTTCCGGCAGTGCGCTCAGGCGGATCTCGGTCCGCGCGACCTCAATCCAGTGCCGCTCCACCTCGGAGGCGTAGAGCGCCACGGCGGCGGCGCCGGCAACTCCGGCCTGAAGCACCGTCCGCCGGCTGAATTTGCGGCGGAGTCCCTGCCCTTTTTGAGGCTCTGCAATCGGCGGAGCGATGGTCATACTTCATGCTATCGGATTTCGTGTTGCCGGGCGATCAAGAACGGGCCGCTTCCAAGCACCCATTTCCCAAATCGGTTCAATACCGGTCGGCGACCGGCTTCCCGCTCTCTTCCCACGCCGTGTAAATCAGGTCGCGCAGTTCGCTCGCCCCAGCCGCCAGCCGCTCGTCCGTGAACGCGCGGGACTCCGCCGTGCCGCCGTTGGCGAACGCGCCAGCCTTGTCGAAGGCGTAAACGGCGTCCACCAGCGTTGCGGAGTGGCGCAAATAAGCCACGTAACTGTCGAAAATGTCCCCGGAAATCGCCTTCGGAGCGGTCATATCCTTGGCCACATCCGCTTCATGGATGTTGGCGGCGACGAACGGACCCTCAAATCGCCAGTGAATGCCATGCTCGGTCGAGAAGCCTTTTGGGTTGTCCTTAAGCGCCCAGCCGTCGTAGTTGACAGTGGTATGCAAGGGCTGTGAGCCGTCCCCCACATAATGCCCCAGCCATCCCGCGTAGAAGATCGCCGCCTGCTCCACCGCGCGCAGATCGTTGGGATTGGCCGTTTTATCGGCCGCCATCCGCCGGTACTCGCGCAGCGCCGCCTTCAGCCGCTGCCACACCTCCAGCGTCTCCCACGGCTGCAGGCCGATCTTCTCCGGACGCTCGCCATGGGCAAAGACCTCCGCTTCAAAATCCAGGCGCTTGCGCGGCAACGGACCAAGCGCATCCGCCGGCTCCATATCCAGGAAATGCTCCGGCGCCTGCGCGGCGCTCAATTCCGGTTCGCCATGGGATCGCCACCGGTCGGGTTCCGGCCCAAGATACTCGACTTCGCTCACCGCCGCGTCGCTGCGCAGAAACGCCGGAACCTCAACCGGCAGCGTTTGCGCCGCCAGCCGATTGATCATGCGGTGTCCCTCGCTGCCCCACCCAAAGCCGGAGACGGGCATCGAAAGCGTAAAAACCAGAGTGCAAGCGGAAATGGGGCGACGGAAGCGGTTCCTCATGGAAAAAGTATATCGAGCCGCTGTGCTCCCAAGCGGGATAAAAGCTCGCCTTCGCACCGGGAGTCCCGTTTCGCGAGCCAAGAACCCCAAAATGGCCGTAAGGCCAATCCTATCCGCAAATTTGGAGTCCCTCCGGGTTGCCGCCCGCTCCATTTGCGCCGATTTGCCGGTTTTCCGCAATCGGACGGATTCCCTTCTGGCAAGAAATCCCAAAATTTTGCAACGAATTGGCAATAAATTGCTTGCGCAAGTTACCAGAGTGTACTAAGGTAACACTAAAGTTGCAGACAATCACTTCCGATGCTGCCATCATTAGCAGTTGCAAATCTAAGGTCAACCCAGCCCCAACAACCGCGAGTCCCATTTGAAAACCACGAGCCCGAAGACAATTTCGATCCTAAAAGGGTGCGTCGCCAGCTACTTGTTGCTGGGCGCGGTGGTGCGGCTGGTTTGGGGACCTTCCCTTGACAGCATGGTCGTGGCCGCGTCCCTCGGCGGCGCCATTCCACTCCTGCTTGCAGTCCTGTGGCGCTCCACCAAAGTCGATTCCTCCAAACCGAAGAAAGCTCGCGACACGCTCGCCCAATCCCTCTTGGACGCCAGCAACCCCATGGTGCTCGCAACCGGCATGGATGGCTACTTCACCTACCTCAATCCTTCCGCCGAGCGAATCCTCGGCCTGCGCGCCGCCGAACTGGTCGGGAAAGCCCAGATCGCCGAGATTTTCGCCCCCGGCGAGATGGATCGGATCAGCCAATGGCTGCGCAAGCTGCATCCCGCCGCCGGAGCCCTGGCCGCAACCCCGGACCCGATGCGGGAATGCGTCAATTACGTCCTCCAGTTTCCGCCCAGCCAGTTGCGCGGCATCGACCTGCAATTGAAGCGCGGCGACCAAACGGTCTTTCCCGCCACCCTCTACCTGTCGGCCATCCGCACCGGCGACGGCACACCCACCGGCATCCTCGCCGTGGCCCTCGATCAGACCCTCAGCCACCGCCAGGAGCGCGCCCTGCGCGAGTCGCGAGAACGCTATCGCGATCTTTTCGAAAATGCCAACGAGATGATCGCAACCCTCAATCCGGCCGGCCAGTTCGTCTATGTCAATCCCGCCTGGAAGTCCTGCTTCGGTCTCGGCGATGGCGACTTCAACCAACTCGAATCGCTCGAAATGGTCTTCAGCCCCGACTGCCGTTCCGAAGTGGGACGCCACTTTCGCCGCGCCCTCCAGGGAGAAACAGTCGAGCGCGAGCCGATCCGCACCCACACCGTCGAGGGCCGCGTTCTCGACCTGGAACTAAGCCTCAGCCGTCGCCAAAAAGTAGGCAATCCCCTCGCCATCCGCTGCCTCCTGCGCGACATCACGCCGCAAAAGCAACGAGAACGCCGTCTCGCCCTCCAACTGGTGGTCAGCCAGATCGTCGGCCAGAGCACCTCGCCCGAAGTCGCCTCCATGCGCATCCTGGAGTCCGTCTGCATCTCCCAGGGCTGGGACGCCGCCATGCTCTGGCTTCTCAATCCCGAAGAAGACCGCCTCCACTTCTACTCCGCCTGGGGCATGCCCGGTCGCCGCGGAGAAGCTCTCATCCAGGAGAGCATGGGCCAGTCCATCGGCCGCGGCCCAGACCTTCCCGGACGCGTCTGGGTCCAGGGTCGCGCGGTTTGGGTCGAGAGCCTGGCCGCCGCCCGCGACGCCGGCACCGCACCCGCCCGCCTGCAAGCCGCCCTCCGCCACGGACTCGTCACCGGCTGGGCCATTCCGGTACGCGTCGGCAACCGCCTCATCGCCATCCTCGAGTTCTACAGCCAGCAGCGCCTGCGCGAAGACCGCGAAACCATGGCCACGCTTGAAACCGTCAGCGCCTCGCTCGGCCAGATGCTCGCCCGCTCCCGCGAACAGGACCGCGTCGAAGAACTCCATCGCACCCAGCAAATCCTCCTCGACACCATCGAAGACGGCATCTGCGGAGCCGACCGCAACGGCTTCGCCAGCCTCGTCAACCCCGCCGCCGGACGACTCCTCGGCGCCACGCCCGAAGAGCTGACCGGTGCCTCAGTACACGATCTCCTTCACGGCCATATGCCCGGCGGCAGCAACTGCGGCGACGACTGCACCCTGCTCCGCGCTCTCACCCGGCACCTTTCCGCCTCCGCCGAAACCACCGTCTTCCGCCGCGACGGCGCGTCCTTCCCGGCAGAATTTTCACTCACCCCCATCGTCGAGCAAGGCCGCGTCTCCGGCTCCGTGCTCAGCTTCCGCGACATCAGCCAGCGCTTCGCCCTCGACCGCATGAAGGACGAGTTCGTCTCCACCGTCAGCCACGAGCTGCGCACCCCGCTCACCTCCATCCGCGGCGCGCTCGGACTCCTCTCCGCCGGACTCCTCGGCCAAATGAGCGAAAAGGCCGCCAACCTGCTCCGCATCGCCCTTTCCAACTCCGACCGCCTCGTTCGCCTCATCAACGACATCCTCGATCTCGAACGCATCCAGAGCGGCCGCGAACCGCTCGCCTTCCGCCCCATTTCCTTGAGCGAAATCGTCCGCCAGGCCATCGACGGCATGCAGCCAGTCGCCGACGCCGCCGGCGTCCAGCTCATCCACGACGCCAACTCCGTCCAACTCTCCGCCGACCCCGACCGCCTCCTCCAGGTCATCACCAACCTGCTCTCGAACGCCGTCAAATTCTCCCCCGTCGGAGCCACCGTCTCCGTCACCCTCCGCGAAGGTTCGAGCGGCGTCATCCTCTCCGTCATCGACCAGGGACGCGGCATCCCCGCCGACAAGCTCGACACCATCTTCGACCGCTTCCAGCAAGTCGATGCCTCCGACTCCCGCCAGAAAGGCGGCAGCGGCCTCGGACTCGCCATCTGCCGCACCATCGTCCAGCAGCACGGAGGACGCATCTGGGCTGAGCGCAACCCCGTCGTCGGCTCAACCTTCCGCGTCAAGCTCCCCTATCACCCCAACGCCGTCGTCGCGCCCTCGGCTACGCCGCTCCTCGAACCGGATCGCGGCCGCGTCCTGCTCGCCGACGCCAACCCCACCACCCGGCCCCAGTTGGCCAACCAACTGCGCCGCCAGGGCTACCACGTCGTCGAAACCGCCACCGTCGAGGAAACCCTCGCCGCCCTCGCCGCCGCTCCCGGCTCGGCGCTCACCGCCGCCGGCATCAGCACCGTCGCCCCCGCCGCCATTGAGGCCATCCTCGTCGATATCTCCCTCGACGGCCTCAACGGCTGGGAAATTCTCCCCCGCCTGCGCATGGAACCCGCCGCCGCCGGCGTTCCCATCGTCCTGCTCAGCGTCAACCACCCCAACCCCTCGCTCCCCATCCCCACCGGAGCCGACGGCTGGGTCGGCCAATCTCCCAACGACGAAACCCTCCTCAACGAGCTCGCCCGCGTCCTCTCCAGCCCCGGCGAAAAGGCCCGCATCCTGGTCGTCGAAGACGACGTCGATCTCTCCCGCGTCATCGGCGCCGTCTTCGCCAAAGACGGCATCGAAGTCATGCTCGTCCACACCCGCCAGGCCGCCCTCGAAGCCTGCAACACCTTCCGCCCCCAGCTCATCGTCCTCGACCTCTCCCTCCCCGACGGCGACGGCTTCAACGTCGTCGATTGGCTCCGCCAGCACGAAGACCTCGCCCACCTTCCCCTGGTCGTCTACTCCGCCCGCGAAATCGCCCCCGCCGAGCGATCCCAACTCCAGCTCGGACCCACCCATTTCCTCACCAAAGCCAAAGTCCAACCCCAGCAGTTGGAGTCGCTGGTCCTCACTATGCTCCGCCGCTCCCGGCAGATGGAAGAATCCATGTGCCTCGTCCCTCCCAGCGGCGAACCCGACGACCCCCTGGCCCTGTCCTCCTGAACTGTCAAATCTTGTCCTCCTGAACGAAGTGAAGGATCAACTCTCCAGCCGAAATTTGGCCCAGCAATTGCTACGAAGCGCCGTTAAGAACCACAGGAGTACCCCGTGTCCCGCCGAATCCTAATCATTGACGATGAAGACGATATCCGCCAGGTAGCCGCCCTCAGCCTCGAAACCGTAGCCGGCTGGGATGTCATCGTAGCCAACTCCGGAGCCCAGGGCCTCCTCCGCGCCGCCGAGCACCAGCCAGACGCCATCCTCCTCGACGTCATGATGCCCGGCATGGACGGCCCCACCACCTTCCGCGAACTGCGCAAGAACCCCGCAACCGCCAATATCCCCGTCATGCTCCTAACTGCCAAAGTCCAAGGCCCCGACCAGCGCCGCTTCGCCGACTTAGGCGTAGAAGCCGTCCTCCTCAAACCCTTCGACCCCCTAACCCTGGCCAGCCAAATGGAAAAAGTCTTAGGCTGGACCTAACCGCATCGTTGTACTTGTCGCTCCATTCCCCGAACCACCCACAGCATCCACCAGCCACCATGCCCCAAACTCCCCCACCCCAACCCGCGCCCACCGACCCCATGGCCGCCGCCCTCACCCGCCTCTGGGCCAAATTCCTCCCCGAAATCGAGTCCCGCGTCGCCATCCTCTCCGAAGCCGCATCCGCCCTCGCCGCCGGCACACTCACCCCTGCCCAGCAACAAGCCGCCCTCGCCGCCGCCCACAAACTCGCCGGCTCCCTCGGCACCTTCGGCCTCCACCGCGGCACAGAACTCGCCCGCCAAACCGAACTCGCCCTCGCCCAGGACCCCGTCGCTGCCTCCCCCGCCAATCTAGCCAACTGGATCGCCGGCCTCCAATCCGTCATCCAAAATCGCAATTGACAGTTCCTCCAACCCTATCGCCCTGGAACAGGGCACAACTTCTGTCGAAAAAATCGCAAATCTGACGCTTTGTAACAGGGCACGACTTCACAGGATGCGGAAAAAGGAGTTTCGTAAGGCTTTGTAACAGGGCACGACTTCACAGGATGCGGAAAAAGGAGTTTCGTAAGGCTTTGTAACAGGGCACGACTTCAGTCGTGCCGCTAAGGCCAATAGAATCAAAGGGGCTTTAGCCCCTGCGTGAGAACTTGCCTCTCGAACCGTCCCTTGCGCTTTTTGGGACGGAGCAGCAGCCTTCAGGCTGCTGAAATGTCGCAAGAAATCACGGCGGCTTTAGCCGCGGGCCTTTCGGAAACCTTCCGTTGCCCGCTCCTACGAGTTCTCACGCAGACACTTTAGCCCCTGTTGGCCCCTTGTACGACCGGGTTACACCTTTTTCAACAAGCCTCCAGGACTTGAGCTGTAATTCGCTCTTGCGGCGGGAGCACGGGGATTTATCCCCCTGGAACACGGCAGAAAACTCGGGCCTTTCGGCCAGCATCGCGATTCTTCAGCTTTCCGCAGCCTGTGCACCCACTGCCGAAACGTGTGCCCGAAAAACGCACACCCAAAAGTGGCAGAGTTTTTCATGGACGAACCATTGACCCGTAACTCGCGAAAGATTACGCTAGTAATATGAACCAAGTTACGCCAGTCCTCGTGACCGGATGCAAGCCGTCCGGACTCAAATCACCCGCGTCCGATCGAATGCGGCGGACAATTCGGCGAACTCTCCAGCATCCCTCCGGCC
>Ga0209208_10005060_pt1 | contig 18476 bp, 17 predicted proteins | sample S1TSphfallax_3_FD_187694 | JGI IMG/M metagenome (GOLD analysis project Ga0209208, IMG submission 187694) | Host-associated microbial communities from peat moss isolated from Minnesota, USA - S1T2_Fd - Sphagnum fallax MG (SPAdes) (version 2) | ecosystem: Host-associated > Plants > Peat moss >... | reverse complement strand
CTCAAGAAGTGAGCAAATTTCCAAACATCCAATTCGGGTTTACACCTTACACTAGGAAGGGAGAAAGGGCCCTTGCGACCACACGCCTCCCGTCGGCTTTGCAATGGTCCCCCTTCCCCCCCCCCCTCCCAACAATCCAAAAAGCAGCGGGATGCTACAACGATGAGGAGATTCCGTAGGCCATGGCGGCCCAAGCGCTCAAGAGTACTTAAGTAAACCGCCCCTTACAAAACCCAAAAGAAACCCAAACGTTTTAAGTGGTACTTAATTTGTGTGAGAGAAGCAACCCAAAGTACTAAAGTTTTAAGTTAAAAAAGTTTTTTTTTTCCTGGCGAAATTTCACAAACTCTCCACTTAAAAAATGTAAAGGATATTTTGTTGCAAATTCTTTAGTTTTCAAAAACAAATCACAAATTTTTTGAGAAATTCTTTTTTGGTGGGGGAAAGGGGAGGGGGAGAATTTCTTGAAATTTGGAGAAACATTTTTTTTTAGTGAAAAATTTCATCCGAATGCAAAAAAGAAAAAGAAAAGGGAATATCCTGCTGCAATATTCTCAGTTTTAAATTGAAAAAATTTCACCACATTTGGAATCTGATTTTAGTTTGGTACCATCTTTTAATTTTTTTTTCCTATTTTAAAGTATCAAACCAAGATTTGAGTCAAAATGTGGCAAAAAAAGAAGTTTCCACCTATTTCCTAAATTTGGGATTTTCCCCCCTCAAAAACCAATGTGATGGAAAAAATATTTCACATTCGTGTGAAATTTTGCATTAAAAAAAAGGGTGATTTGGAGACTCATCTTTCTTTCTTCTGGCTAATTTTCACCAACTGGCAAAAAATTAAAAATTGAATTTCTCAAAGTGCATATTCAACTAAATTTGCTTTTTTTTTCCTTCTTGAAAATTTCTCCAAAATTTCCAAAACCACAAATTTAAATTAAAAAAACTAATTTGGATGCAGTTTTTAGTTTTGAGGCATTTTGTTTGTCACATTTTTTTCGGTTTGGACAATTGTTTTTTACAAATTAGTGGTGCCCATTAATGTTAAATCCTTTTTTGGGATGATCAACACCAAATAGTGCTACCCCCATCAAAGAGAATAGGACTAAAAGACTGGACAAAAAAAATCCAACACCGAGTTACTACTACTCACTGTCACATGTTAATCCAAAGCAAAAAGAAATGAAAAAGTAAAAGAGAAGTGGTGAATCTTTCTTTCTGTATGAAGGTAGGTGCTTGCTACCTATTATTAGAGAAGCCTTTGTTTGGCCTTTCGAATTTGAACTCACAATCTTTCAAACGGTGACCCAGCCCTTTTCTTATTTTTTTGAAATTTCGCCAAAAAGTGAAATTCAAAGTCCAAAATTAAAAAATGAAGTGATTTTGGAGTTTTTCAATAGCCAAGAGAGAAAGAGAAAAAAAATTGTCTATTTGATTTTCAGTGTTAAGCCAAGAATATGGTAGTATGATTAAATTTCATATATAAACTCATAGCTAGATTTGGCTAATTCTCCTTAGGGATGGTTGCCACTTTTTTTGACATCTTCCTATGATTGATTTGTTTTTTTTGGAAGTGGGAATAAGGTTGTGAAGATGGGAATTTAACCTAATGGATGAAAAGACAACTAACAAGAGGAAAGCTAGAGACCTTTGGGTGGTGCAAGAATTGAAGTGGTTTATGAGCCAAGCTCATTTATTTTCTTTTCTCTTCAAATTGGCATTTGTATGTTTGGTTTGTTCTTAGGTGAATGTAAAATAATAAAATGATGGAGTTGTTTTATGTGTTACTCAATGCATTGTGGTGTGTTGTGCTTTGAAGATAGTTAGTTGATTTAGTAATTTTGTTATAGCATTTTTTTATACAATTTGATGATGGTAGGGGATTTTATTTTTCAAAGGTTGCCATTTGTCATCTGACAATTATGACAATGACTAGATTGTTATTTGGATAGGGTGGTGATTTGAAAATAAAAGGAGGTAAATGTAACGAAGATAGAGGACTATAGTAAAGAGCTAAAAATCACTTTGACTGAAGGTTTTATTAAGGAGGTGGTGTTTTTTTGTGGGAAGAATATTTGTTGCGAAGAAATGTGAATATTGTAGTACCTTTTCAATTGTAGTAATCATCAATTTGATTAAAAATTCGTAAAATGAAAAACATTGTTCAAGTGGCCCAACTTTAAAAAAAAAATAAATGGTGAAATTTCACCAAAAAGAAACATCAAGAAATAATAATAAAAAGGAAGGGATTTTGGAGTTTTTCAATAGCCAGAAAAGAGCGAAAAATAAAAATAAGAATTTCAGATTTTTTCTATTTAACTGTCAGTGTTTAGCCAAGAATAGTGTAGGATGATTAAAATTTTTGGACTTTACATACGTTTATAGCCATATTTGGCTAATTCTTCCTACGGATGATCGCCACTTTTTCTTTCGACATCGTCCTCTGGAGACGATCGCCACTTTTGGCTAAAAACAAAAATTCCTTGAAAAAAACAAACACTTGTCCGCAGTGGAACCCCCCGAGATGTTTGCCTCGTGCCACTACACCCGTCTGCAAGTGGCGATGGAGGGGCGAAACGTGAGGTGGAAACAACGCCAAGACCACTTTCTCTTCTCTTTGTCGGTTTCTTCTTCTCTGCACTCCTCGCGTGCTGCCGAAATCAAGCGGAGGAGCGCTTCTCTCTCTCTCTCTCTCTCTCTCTCCGCTTCGATCATGTCTATCTGTGCACTACTTGTCCTTTAAGGTTTTGCGGGGATGACCATGGCAACATCATTGTCTTCTTCTCCCCGTAATGTATGTATGTATGTTGTGTTTCTGTTCCACCAAACCCTAAGAGCTCTCATTGTGTAATCTTTGAATTATGCATGTCCTCCGTTTGTTTTCTTGCAATGGCCTGCTGATTCCTTCTCGTATCGGCGGAGGCTGTGGCTCTGAAAAGCATGTGACTGGATCCGAGAAATTTCAAACAATCCCCGGGTTGCATTGGAGTCCCTTGCCATGGCCAGTGCTTGCAGTTGCTGCTGCTACTGCTCCTGCGGCTGTCGAGCATCAGTCCGGTGAAGCTGCTGCTGCTGCTGCTGCTCCCGCAATGGCCGCATTTCCTGCTCTGCGCTCTGCTGACATGCCTGGCTGGACGAGCGTGCCGCGTTTTAGATCCGAGCAGGAGGAACAGAATGCCAATGGCAACCATGCCAGCAGTCCCTCTATGCTGGTCTTCTCAGGTATTAGCTCCGCCTTCGCTTTGATCAATCCATTTGTCGTGGTTACCGATAAGAAGGTTCCTTTGTATATTGGGATAACAAGCCACATTGTTGTGATGGAGTTTGATAGCTCTGTTGTCGTGAAAGAGAATTGGCAACTACAGTAGCTAACCTTTCATCAAGATGTGATCTTAATCCCCCTGAATTGTTGAGCGATGATCAGAGTTTTTCTGGGTTTTGGATTCCTAGGCCAATCTTTGAATTGAAAGCATGCACTTTGCTTACACAAAGTGAAACAGGACATTGAATCAAATGTGGAACTTCGACTTTTGGAATCCTACAACCTGATGCAGTCAACACCTTTGACATTGAGACCTGAATTCCCTGTGTATGGGATGATGCTTGTGATGACAAAATGGAAGATTATTGTGATTGCTCTTTAGCTTTCAACCAGTGTAAGATTTGCTACTGAGGATTTGTTTTGGTGTGATATAGTTTTGTAGGAATGTTGTCTACTGTTATTTATTTGCTCATGAGGCTGTCATTCTTGGTGAACTGTCTTTTGGCTGCAGGTGGGACTGCTTTCAATGGAGTTGTGGAGGAATTGACAAAATTCACAACACGCATTGCACATGTTCTTCCTGTGTCTGATGATGGTGGAAGCACTGCTGAAATTGTCCGCGTTCTGGGTTTGCACGTTATACCTGTTTCCTTCAAGTTATGCTGAACATGTGCAACTCTATTGCTGTGCGCTGTATTGTGCTTTTGTCTCTAGTAAAAACCTTTCATCATTCTTAAACTATGCTTCAAATGTAACAACATGATTTGTGCTCTTTTAGGGTTCTGTTGTTTCTTTCATGGTTGATTCCACTCTTAGTAATCTCAGTACAATCCACATTTACCATCTCAAATGTTTGTGGAGAATATCCATTTTCACAGCTTCAAGGATGTCACATGTAAGTATTTTGAGTATTTTGCATTTTTTAGGAGGTCCTGCTGTGGGAGACATACGGTCACGTTGTTTACGGCTCTCAAGTGAGAGCTGTGCAGAAGCCTTGGCAGTTAAGCGGCTGTTGGGTCACCGCTTGTCCTCGGAGGATAGTGTCGCAAAATCTGAGTGGTAGCACAATACAACCTCGGATCACTCTGTTGGTGCATTTTCTCCCTTTGCTGTACATATGCTGGTGTCCTTCCCATGATGTGTCCTGGGCTTGGCTGGGGGCAGGGTATTCAGTTTGACTTGAATCAGAAGTATGGAGAAGTTCTCAATACTTTTGATATGTTGTAATAAGATTTTTCCTTTCAGAAAGAAAATTGGATAGTTTTTGCCCCAAGATGATGTGCAGTGATACTTCTCATTAGTGGCCACAAATAGTGCATCTTAATGTAACAGATAGACTGTGTGCAAAATTTTGTAGGTTTGCTTACTCCAAATTAATGTCTGTCCAGGTACAAGATTGTGGAAGGGGATCATGAACTCTGGGATAGTGTCTCTGGTCCTTACAGGGAGACCATCCGTGCATTTCTTGTTCATTTCCAGAGTCAGGTGGGTCCCATTTTGCAGGTAGCACATGATCTTGCTTCTTGAATTTTCAAGTAATGATGTTGCACACTGGTGCATTTGTAAAGAGGCAGTGTGCAGATAAGTTCTTGAAGACCGTAAGTAGCCAGAAGAGTGGTGCCTGTGTTTAACCCTGCAGAGGAGCTTGTTTTTGCTGCAGAGGGGGTGCATGAGATAGGAGGTGCCCAGTGCCATGTCTTTAAAATTATATATGGAGTCACTGTTTGGCTCAGAGTTTTAAACAGTTGAAATATTTCCAAACGGGCTTTTTTGGTGGCTGATACAGATTCTGAGGCACTCAAGTGAGAGATTTCGCTTTGCAAATGGCAGGTATTACACAATTCTTTATCTTGATTCAAATCTATTGCAAAGTGCTAGAGTGCAACCAGCTTATTTTGTTGGCGGGTACTCATATGGTTGTTCATGTTGCAGCATTGGGAACTTTTTTTTTGCTGGAGCACGCATTTTTTTCCAGTCACTGGATGCAGCAATTTTCCTATACTCACGAGTCTCACACATTCCAACAGAGAGCTTAGTCCTTCCTGCTATTTGCACGAATGACCGTCTTACACTTGGCTGTGAGTTACATGTATGTATGGAGCCATGTTTTCTTTGCCCCCCAATCGTACTTCAAGTTGAAGCCTTCAACCTGTCTTAAACTTCTCTTGCAGCATCAGGCTAGAAAATCTGCAGGACAGCAAGCTGCTTGATGACAAGTGGTATTGTAGTTTTTTGCAGAATGGGATGGTAATCAGAGGGCAAAATGCCATTTCTCATCCTCTGGTTAAAGATCCAGCAGGCAAGTTGCCACACACAGTAAATAAGGTGGGTTTGTTTCAATATAGCTGACATTTTGATGGCTAGTAGTTATTTCAAGTAGGTGCTGTTGTGTTCACAAGGCCTGAACAATGTGTGTCGCTCAGTTTGCATCAACAGTGTATTTGATGATCCTCATGTCATGGCTTTACTTCAGGTGTGGAAAGTGGATTCATGTTAAGGGGATGTTAGGGGCAGCTATTGTAATTTGCTACATTTCTGATGTATTTGATTATCTAGACCTACTATCTCTTGCTAGTAAGGGGATAGCCTGTGGCCTGAAAGACGGAGGTAATATTTTTCTCTGTCCCCAATGTACTTCATGCATATCATCAAGGCTATCAAGGTTTTACTAACTGGGATGTGCAGATGGTGCAGGGCACACCTCCTCTGCCATCACCTATAAAACGGATTTTCTACATGTCTAGTGAAGGGACCAATCTGCACCATGAGGTCAGTATGCAATTCTCTCAGAGAAAGAGGACAATTGTGACAGATATGCCCTATGGAAACCTGAATGAAATCTCATTTTCTAGGAAACAAGGCTTTGTTCCAGCTTCTGTGTAGCCATTTAACTTTTGTGAGGATCAATGTGGTTTCATACCTGGTGTCTTTCTGGCAGGTCTTTCCAGCTGTGAATAGAACAGTGTTGGAGCAGCTCCTTCAGGTTGATGCAGTGGTATATGGGATGGGATCTCTGTACACGTCAATTTGTCCATCACTAGTACATATCTGATTCTCCCTCTGCTCCCTTTGCAAAAGTTTGATTCTAGAGAAAACTTGGGTGGCTTGAAATTGGGTGGCTTTGTCAGATTAAAATGAATGTGCATTCAGTAAAATCCCTAGATGTTTTCCAATTTTGGGTCCTTGTACACCATCAAATGTGTGGCAAATACATCCCATTGGTGACCCATAGTTATGCTCCTCAGAAGGATCCTTGAGAGTGCTGTTTGCTGCACCAAAAACCTACCAAAGAAGGAAATGGACTGCCCCTATAGAAGTGGATGCCCTCAGTTAGCAGAAAGTTTTCATTGGAGCCATTAACTCCGGAGTAATTGTCATCAAGTTTCAATGGTTCCATTTTTCATTCCTCACCCTCAAACCCATTTGTGCCAAGTAGTCTTAAATTGACATCAGCTGTTGATATGCTGACAGTTTATCACATCTCATTGTGCATCAGGTTCTGCAGGGTGTGGGGGAAGCATTATCATCCCGTTCTTGTCCTAAGGTTAGACTTCAGTACAAATGGGGTTACCCATATGGTCTTTTTGATGGCCTTAAATGGTGCTGGTGCAAAGCTTGAACAGGTGATGAGATAAACATGTTGGGAATGAGAGGGTGCAGATTTTGATCCTTAATGGCACACATGATCGAGAGACTGCAGGCATGTCTGCTTCAGATTTTGTGTGTGCTATCTGTGATGCTCTGAACCGAAAGCATTGTGATGATCCTTGCCTGACTTTGAATCACCCGGTGAGTTGTGTCAGAACAGACTCCATTTCTAGTTTGTACATGTGAATGCCTGGCTGCTTCATACTAAAGAAACCACACATCTATAATTGTAACATACATTTTGCAGTGTGAATTTGGTGTATATGCTCACTTAGCTAATCAGAGCTTTGGTCCAGACCTTCATGAACTAATGCATTGTAAGACTGTTCATCAATGTGGGATTTTACAATTCAAGGTGCATGTAGGAATAGCAATGAAATTCTTGAGAAGACATTGAAAAATAATCAATTTTTAGATGAACTGTTAGAAACACAGCTAAACTGTTTTATGTTGTAAATCTTTTGTCTATGAAACTTTACCCTTAGAATTGATCAATGTAAAATCCCAAGAGTCCCTAGCAGGAGCTGCATGCAGACACTTATTTCCTTTTATTTGCTTGCATTCCTCTAGAATGTGTTCTTCTGTTACTACTGATTGTACCTGTTGTTGGGAACTTTTGTAGTCTGATTTTCAGTCAACATTTGGTTATTCCCTATGTGAGGAGATTGTAATCTCCTGCAAGTTTTAGAAGAACGTTGCATGGTTTATATCTGATAAGGCTCTCATTGAATTTTTCTAGTCCTGTCCTATCTTCTCTGTTCTTTATCTCTTTGCACCATTCTTCACATGCTGTAACTGTACGTGCACAGGATTATTTAGTGCACTTGCATTAAAGACATAGTTGTGGTCCTTCATACTCTATTTCAAGATGCCTTCATTTTGGGTCAACAGTCCTTTCTGTTAGAGACAGCCTTCTTAAATTGATGATTTCATTAATTCTATTCTATGGTTGACTGTTGGATGCAGCCTAGTTTGTATATCAGTGTCATGCTGGTACCAGCAGGGGGTGAGATACCAGTTGATCTGGGGAACTTGGCTGGCATGGGTATCAAATATGTGGTATGTTTTCTCCACTTCATGCACATTATGGCTCCATGGAAGAAGTTTCCAATGAATGTGCATGCCTTGATCTGCTCTACAGGATGTCTTGAGCTTGGGAAAGTTTGAATATCTTAGAATTTAGGACTGTATCTCATAAATATTTAGTGCATTGACTAGTAGAGAGATTACCCTTGACATGAACACCCAATGGAGTTTGCAGATTTGTTCCTATTGTAAAATCTACCCAATAATGGTACATCATCCTCATTCAGCTTTCTCAAAGGATCTTGCCTGCTGATAAGAACTGTAATGTTACAATAACTGTTACAAGACTATCCGGTGTATCCTGATCTGTATTTGTTCTTATGGCTTGGTTGACCACAGGTCACTGTTGAAGCAATCCATGAAGAGAGTTTGGGAGTTCTATATGAACCCAAGGCCTTGATTGCAGCACTTCAGATGGCTGTCAGCACCCATCTTCCAGTCGACTGTAAATTGGTGCCAGATAAATCAGATAACTCATTTACAACCTCAAATCAAATACCATAATGTTAATCAGTATGAGGATCTGGTTGACACTTGAGTAGGTTCTTTATAATGGCTTGTTCATTCATTCACATGTTAAACATGCCCACACCCTTGTACTGTAAAGTCTCACGCATCATGGGGCATATTATTATGTTGGAAGCAGAGAGCCCAGGAAAGGGGAGAACTTTTCCAGATAATGATAGACTAAGAGATTCCCTTGCTGAGAGTTATATCACATAACCATTTTAAAGAATCTGAGAAGAAATATCAATATGTTTCCTGCATATATACTGTGTGTATTTGAAAGGATGATTGTTGAATAACAAGGTTGGGTATTGGATTTTGCAGAGTAAATAGTCATGAGATGCTAAATGTGTTTGTTTAGGGTTTAGGATGACTGTCAATCTCGTTGAATTTCCTGTTCAATGTAAGTAAAATTAGTTCTATAAGAGCCTTGGTAGCATGGCAATGGTGCGATGTTTTGGTTAGGCTATAGAATTGGGGGTTGAAATCTAGTGCAAGACCTTCATCATTTTCCATGACTGCAATCTTCACACATCTATGGTGTTATATATGGGTTGTAGTTGTGATTGATAGTCTTCTGAATGTCAGGGTAATTGGTTTACATTTGCAAGAGTTTGCCTTCATGTAATGTTGTGCAGTGTGCATATCGTTTTGCTCCCTCCAAGGGTTGTCAGCCAGTAATACTAGAGAGAAGAGCTGCTCCTAACAATTCACCACCACATAGTTTTTGCATTTCCTGTGCAGTACTGGCACTTACAAAATAAAGCAAACTATAACTATAGGAGTTTGAAAATGAGCTTGTAGTTTGGTAGGTAGGTTTGTAAAAGAAAGGGAGGTAGTTATGCATGCCTCACTTACACATCCAGATATGGACAATGATCATTTTGATTCATTAACTTGTCATCCATGTTGGTGAAATTTTCATCAGTTAGTGAACTTCACCCATGTCATCCAATTTCATCCATGGAGAATCTTTTAATCATCCATCTTGTCAACAATGTAGAAATTGTGGGTTTCATTCATGTGGGGGTGAAAGCATGTTCAAGTATCAAAAAAAAAATCCCAATTGCTGTTTTTTGATGTCTTAAAACCATTAAAAACAGCAATAAAGTAGTAGAAGAGTTTCTTGAATATTATCAGAATGTTATGTGTGTGTTTTCTTAAGCTTTCAAGAATCTAAGGCAATGTGTTGGGAATCAATTGTAACATAAAGTGTGCAAAAGTACCTTTGGAAATGGATATTGAATCCAGCTAAAATCATACTTGCAATTATGGAGGAAAACAAACATGCCCTGTACTAAATAGTGACATTTGAATAGTGCACTTGAGTTAAATGAAAGAAAATTCCTACTACTAAATTCAAGAATTCATGGGGAGTTTTCATTTATTTGACTTTTTGTACATGTCAAAATTGACAAAAAACGATTCTTTTATAATTGACTTTTTGTACATGTCAAAATTACAAAAAACGATTCTTTCATAATTGACTTTTTGTACATGTCAAAATTACAAAAAACGATTCTTTCATAATTGACTTTTTGTACATGTCAAAATTACAAAAAACGATTCTTTCATAATTGACTTTTTGTACATGTCAAAATTACAAAAAACGATTCTTTCATAATTGACTTTTTGTACATGTCAAAATTACAAAAAACGATTCTTTCATAATTGACTTTTTTCAAAAGTTGTGTCTTTTAGAGACTTTTCAAAAATGTTTTTTGAAAAGCTATATCTTTCTTAGAGCCTTGAAGATGATCACACTTGGGCCAATGACACAAGGGGCCCACTAGTACATATGAAAACATGAGTCTTGTGGATGCATAAGTGGTGAACCATCACACTTTGCATATTATTTTGCCCAAAATGTTTTACTCTTCAAATATGAAAAGGTATCACGATGTGCTTTGCATATTCAAATACATGTGTAGATGAGGAAAACTACAAGTATAAGCACCTCATAAACAAAAACATAAAAGGATAATTTTCTTCACATATATTCAGAAAAGAAAAACAACCGTTCTCAGAACCCCATGCAATTCAACTATGAGAGATTTGGAAACTTTTTTGGATAGAAACCACCAAATTCCTTCATTAGGTGCTCAAAATATATAAGCATGTTATCTATGATATAATTGTTTTTGCTCCATTGGATTGTGGTTGATTGCCACTTAGTCAATTTTAAAACACTAGTTGAGTATTTAACTCCTATAACATTTAGTCCCCCATTTTATGACACAACAAGCTACAACCAATGTTGACGGGCTACTATTACTATTTTAAAAAGTAGTTTGGCAAGTTACTCTTTCAAAAGCATTTTTGCACCACACAGGGTATCAATACTTTAAAAAAATCAGATTTAAAGAACTTGTGTGCTCTCAATTTCCTAGTCAAACTAATATCCCCAATTACCAATTTAACTTGTTTATTTCTTTGTTGTTAGTGCTTGCATTTTATGCATAAGGTCGGTTCTGAAATACTCACCATGGAGGCTACCTGGTCTACCACCCACCTAGTTTTTAAGGATGTCGATGTTATGGCCTTATTATGTAGATAAGGAGGATGAGACATTTGTCCTTCCATTGTTAACATGGCACATGCCAAACAACTACCTTTGTGAACAGATTTCTAATATCAACAACTTATTATTCTAAAACATGTTATGCCAATTATGAAATAATTGTGCCCACAAAAGAAATGTGAAAACAAAAGCTTTTCATGATACAATAAGTATGCACATGGTGAAAATTTTGAAAACACACAAACATAGGAGTTTCATTTGAGAGTTGTTTTGATGCTAGTAATCAATAACTGGCAAAATGGTCGTTGCAAATCCTTTTTTGAAAGGCACAATGTTTTGAAATATCTTTGGCAATCTTGTGTCAAGAAACTTACACAACTTCACTGAGGGGTTTGTCACAAGGGCATGTAGAGGCACTTCAATCATTGGTCCAATGATTTAGGGTTTAGGATTTAAGGATCAATAATCTACTTGCATGAAAATTCCAAACATCTATGTAAGTTACGAAATTTTGATAACTTGATACTTCAATCATTGGCCCTATGATTTAGGGTTTAGTGATTTATAACCTACATTGATGAAAGTTTTGAACAACTCCATTCCTGACCCATAAGAGTCTCAATAGTTTTTTTGTAAGCTATGCACCAAGTGAGAAGGTTCTCAAACCAGTTTTCTTTTAAATTCAACATTCACAATGTTTTCTCATAACCATCCAAACTAGTTACAACTGTAATTGTTGCATAATCTCTTCATGAGCTACATTGATTGGGATTGTGATATTAATGCCCCCAACAAAGTTGTAAATTGATTCTATATAATTGGGCTCAAACCAGTTTTCAAAAAATTCAATAAGGGGCAGTGTTTTCTCAATAACCGGCCAAAGCTGTTACAAGTTACAACTGGAATTGTTGCATAATATGTTCATGAGGTACATTTATTACCCACCATTTAAAAACAATTAACAGTCACTTGTGCCTCATAATTAATGATTTAAAGATTTTTAAATATTCATAACTGGACTTAACTCGAGGAGAATAATAATGCAGGGTGTCTTTCAAAAACCTGAAAGGAATCAATAACTTTTTATTCCTGGAGGAGGTCACAATTAGGCGTTAGGGCAATTCATTGCACATTGTTTGTGTGTTTTGAGGATGTATCATTTCATGATTTCTGCACAACTGCCTTTAGATTGCAAGGAAAAAAGAACTCTTGCCTTGTAAACTTAAAAGATTGAAGAATGTATGTCAAAGTTTTTAAAGATTTGGCCTTGTAGGATATTGATAAGATTCGACATGTATTTTTAAGGGGTCTTTCAAAACCCCTGATAAATGAACTTGTTTGTAGTTGTCTAAGTTTATGTTAAAGAATTGAGTCTTATACATGGTTAATTGCATACCCTAACCCCTACCCTCACCTCACAATCATTCCTCTTTCATTTTTAAGACCTGGATCAATGTTGGGCAAATATTCAAAAAATCAAGATATTCACCCAAGATATTTGAATGAATATCAAAACTGATATTTGATGGATATCAAAAATGATATCTAACAGATATTCATTGTGGATGATATCCAAGTCAATATCCAAGTTGCCGGCTATCACCCATCATGATATTTGACACTTTGATATTCAAAATTATGTTGGATACAAAGATGTTGATATTCGACTTGGATATCAGATCCAGAGCTAGATATCATGGTTTCTAGTTACTAGGTAGGTTTAGTTACTAATTAGGTTAGGTTTGTAACACTAGCCATTTTTTTTCCATTTTCTTAATGCATCTAGGGTGACAAGAATCCCTATACAATTAAAAACTGTTTTGGAGACATATTTTCAAAGGTCTCTTCAAAGTATTAGTTAGTAATAATTATTATTGTGGCTATATTTTCTTTAAAAAAAATTTATAATTTTTTTGAATGGATATATATATATATATAATTTTGCCACAAAATATTCCCTTTTAACAAAAAGATGTTGCCTTTTGGAGATTTTTCACCCCCAAATAAAGACTAGCACCCAGCTTAAATGGCAAGTGAATTTTTGAATTCCAAATTTGTTGATATCTGACTAATAAATAAACGATGGACATCTAGAAACACTGATATCCGGATCGGATTACAAACGTGAAAATCAGATGTTCGACCAGGATATCTGAATTTTATATATATATATATATAAAATATCCTTATTTGATAAATAAAGGAAAATTTTTAGTTCACACCTTTTTTGGTTAAATTCACACCCTGGTTGTGCTTGTCTTGTTCTTAGAGCCTGCAGGTCTGCCGCGTTTCTTGACCAGGACGCGAAGAAAGGGTGTGAATTTAACCAAAAAAGGTGTGAATTAAAATTTTTCCATATTAGTGCAATTTGGGGGCACCTTGCACACCATAATTTCTGGGTCTAGGGCTTAAGTGGGAAGTGGGAGCAGGGCATACGACGGAGGTCGGTTTCTTCTAATGCAACCTCAGCTGTTCATCTCATTGTTTTGTTACAAGGTGGAAGGCACTTTTGAGGTACTTTTTAAGTGCCTTCCCTATAAAAAGTCATAGATCCCTTACTTTTTGAAGTGGCAAGAAAATGCGGGTTTTATCTTGATCTCCAAGCCAGAGGAAATGGAAGACAGCCATAGTCATACGACTGAGTAGTTACCGTGTTTGAGAGAAGTCCCCCAAGCACCATACCTTATTCTCATGACGAATTAATCCATGTGTTTTGACATGTGCAGAGGGCTGTTACACTTTAATGACTTATCTACAGTATTCTGAACAGATCCTTAAAATAAAAAGGTAATACCGCCCCTAGGCTGCCCCCAAAACTCTAATTATTCCCACGTCTTGGACATTTACTGGGGCAAAAGTCACTTTGACAGGCATGTCCTCAAGACCAGGAATCAAGATTGAGAAATGTCGAAAATCAACACACGTTTTTATCCATTTCGGGGCCCATATATAAGCTGACAAATTTCGTTTTCACAATAGTGAGCAAGACCAGGTAAACCCTGATGCTTGTAGTTCACCTTGGTGACCTAGCCTGCAAAGGATAGACCTTCCTGCAGGCAAAGAAGGTATATAGGATACTAGATGCGTGCTAGCTAAGTAGATCACTATATTCAAAAAAAGATTATGTAGCTAAAACGGAAATTCATCTGTAAGAAAGTTTAACAAATATTTGGTTATATGAAATGAGATTTATGAAAATTTTAAAAAAATGTTTGAGCTTGCTTTTTTTAAATTGTTGCCCATTACCAGCTTATGGAACAAGGTCGAAAGCCTGGTACTACTACTAGGCTAGTATTGTGCTTTTGACACATTCCAAGGTAGAACATACCTTAGCAGGTCCTACTGCACAAACCAGATCCTACCGGCCCTAGTACAAACTTCTAAGGTCTCAGGATGGAATTTGGAAACAAGGGCGTTGGAGGTGAAAACAGGCACTAACAGGCCCTAGCGTCCAACACGATACTACCCCCAAACTTGGTACTGCCTGGCTGGGAGAGGACGTTTTTATGGATAAAATGGGCCCTACAAGATCCTACCACAGAGTCTCGTACTAAAAGTGGGCTAGTACCAGGCTGCAAATGCTTTCCCAGGTAGAAGGGGGCCCTACCGCCCTACCGATAAGTACATTGCCAAACAATGTACCTGGCCCCGATAGAACATTTATAACTTAGATGCTAGGGACCATCATTGCTTCACTGTGGATAACATAGTTTGGATGATCACGATTGAAAGCGCTGGCCACAATAGCCATGGCAGCTGCTGTCGTTGCACCGATAGTCAGGGCACCCTTCATTTCACGCATGGAACCACCTTAATATTATTCAGGACCCATCCATGGTGGTGAAAACCACTGCCATTTCATTCATCTCATTTTGTATTCTATGGAGCCTTGGACTAACCTTACTCCTAGATGAGTGGGACTAAAATTCACCCTGGACTTCCCAATTGGCTCAAGACTTCGTTGCTCAAAATTACCAATTTTTGCCTCATGGTCTAACCACGAAGGACTTAACATGTCAAGAACATCTCCTTGGGCTCCCTTATTTAAACTTTCATTCCTCACACTTATGCGAGTCATCACAATTCATCTCAAACTGAGAGTCTAACCCAACTTAGCATTAGACTTGTAACTCAGTTTCACAAGAAGGCCACCTTATGATGGTCCGGACTCGAGTCCTGAGTGGGCAAGGCCTCCCACTTGAGGATTCGCCTAGAAAAGCATGTCACTTTGTTTCACGTCCCATCTCATCCATGTGGTGGTTTGCTTTTTAAAAGTAAAAAAAAAGTCCCATGGATGTTGTGGAAACGTGCCCTGGCTATGGGGGGACAAAAAGCGGCCCCCTTGACTATTGTGACCACCCCATCTACTCGGTGATGATCACCCAAACTGTTGACAACTCAAACTATGTTTGCCCTCTGAGTGGATCCACACAACAATTTATGGCACATATTAAGTTTGGCAGGGTTTCATGAGTTACTTACATTTTTATCGAGTGAGGAATTTTTTTATATCTCGACATCTATAGAAGTGCAACTAGCTAGTAATTTTATTCAATAGACTCCTGTAAAAATCCCTACTCGCTCTTAGCTATATATCTCCTGGCTGTAATCATTAAGCTTCAAGCTCTCTCCTCTCCTCGTCACCGTCTCCTGTCGCGCTTTTCTTCTTCTCTTTTGAGCTCCTTCAGGTCCCTTCCACAGCTCTGCAGTAGTTCTACAACTCCTCAGGTTGCTCTGAAGCTCTTTCTTCGCTAGAATTGGTTCATTTTAGACTCCCTGTCAATAGACTTTCCAGTTCGAGGTCAACCTTCATATAAGTGTTTATAAGCTAATTCATTGAGCTGCCGACAGGTCCTCCTGCACACTGCAGAGGAATTTTATTGTTTCAAGTTTTAAAACTTAAGAGTGGTTGCTGACATGGCGATGGCGAAGGGAGGGAGTTTGGTGGCTAGTGCAGCAGTAGCTGCAATTCTGCTGATCGTGTGTATCAGCAGTACGCCGGGAGTGAGTGCCGAAACCTGGACATTCTTTGTGCATGACTCCATCTTGGTGGAAAATGCTACTGCCATACTGGTAGCCGGACCCGGAGGCGACTTGACCCAGCTGCAGAAGGGTGTGATCATTGTGACAGACACCGCCATCACCGCAACTGCCGACCCGTCCTCCGCTCAGTTAGGGAAGTTTGAGGGACTGTACATCATCGATGGAGGTTCCAAATATCGCATTGAAGCCACTATCATCATCGACTTTCCTCAGGATTTGGTTGAAAGCACTTACGAGGTCGTGGGACAACGCGCATCGTTCAACGCAACAAACGACAGGGCACTTGCAGTCGTTGCAGGCACCGGTTTCTTCCAGGGCCAAACAGGATTTGCCTCCGTCCAGACGGTATCCCAAACGCTGATTGGCACCAACGGTGGACAGATTAACACACAGCAGTGGATCCTGTCTGTGGGCAAGTAGAAATTTCTGTGCAGTACAATACTAATACTGTGTCCAAGAGTACTTATGACAAGAAATGTTGTAAGCCTCTCCTGTCTAGACTCTTGCGTGAGTCTCGTACTGCCTCTTTTGACAGCAGCAGCTGAGATGATCTTTAAGTGTCGCGCTCAATACTAGTCGACATGTCCAGAACACAGAATTCATGTCACAGATATTTGTAGAAGAACTGTACTGGGGAGTGAATTACTTTGGAAGAAATCTCAAGTTCATGGTTTTTTGGGTGATGAGCAGATTTTAATAAAGAGTTTATCTCAAATTGATCTGAGTGAGTATGTATGTGAATATATATATGTTGGTTGTTTTTTTGTGTCTTTCTTTTCAGTTTTGTGAGGTAAGTGCAGTGGTGATCATCTCACAAGAGGGCTTACCCAAATTTCGCTGAATCTGAGAGAGGAAGTAGAAGTTTTTGGAACCCTGTAATACATGTTGACAGAAATACTAGAACTGATAGTCTAAATCTGGCGATTTCAATTTCTTTCCAATAAAGTATGGGCCGGGACTAACTTGTTTTTAAAATTGCCTCCAGAGTAGTAAAATAAATACATTAGTTGGACCGAGTTCATGTCATTTTTGAAAAAATGTAAAGGGTCTTCCCCTTGATCGACATCACAAACATTTGATGGCAATATAGTGGTGCAAGCACTGTGCTGGCTCCTTGGGAGGGATTTATGCACACTATCTCTGATGGTTAGGTGATTAGCAGATTTTAATAAAGACATGTGAAATTGATAAGGTAGCTAAATGTGTCTTTATTAAAGTCTGCTGATCACATAACCATGAGAGATAAAATACTCTGTATTTTATGAATACAGCAAAATTCTGGAGGATTTCTACCATGGTTCAACGAATCAGAAGTTTCTTAGAAATCTAATAATGTGACAGATTATTGCTGGCTGCTGTAAGTAGCCAGACTATAAATGGAGGGTTTTTGGGCAGTTTCTAGGAAGAGATTGTCATTTAGTGCAAAATCTTTCTTGGCATGCTTGTTGGTAATGCTACAACAAAAAATGGAAAAAAAAACATTGCATAGCAACACTCTGGAGTATTTTGTTCTTTAATTTTGTTATCTTGCTCAAGTGGCAATAATCTTACAAGTATGTTTAGCCAAATTTGGCGATATTTAAATATGAAAATATAATTTTCTGAAGCATCCCATCATATAGTAGGAAATTTTGACAATTATAGTCAATTTTTCTTCTTTATGAAAATATTTTTTGCTAAACAGCAAAAACTTGCCACAGAGGAAATCACTGATACACTCCATGATCAGCTAATAATGCATTTTTGAATTTATGCCTCTTTTGATTGACAGTCAGAATATATACCTATTTAATGTATGTATAACTACACCCTTGAAAGATGATGGAACTTGAACATATTTACTACACAAATGCAGTGTCGAATTTTGGAAGGGCACCAGTGTTGAGTAAATTGCAAATTTGTCTTACCTATGACTTAGCTAAGGTTAAATCCATTCGGAGACAAAGATGTTATGTACAAGGCCTACCAACAGATAGTATGTATCTAAATTGGTACAGTATGTTTTTGGTTCTGCACATTGGTGGTCGCAGTGTTCTCTTGTCGTGACATGTCTTAACATTTATGGCATGAAATGGGTCTGGCAACCAGTGCACACAAATTTTGGGGGTAGGTTGTTGTTGAGGCATCATGGTGAGATCGCCAGAGATATGGCCTCTTCCTTGGCCAAACTCACCAATACTGTAACAATGTGAGAAATATATATTGATGGCTACTGGCCTCCGCGCATGTGTTTTTTGCCGCTGGATGATGATGCAGACAGTCATCACCATACGCACTTGTCATAATCTAACTATATAAAAGAATTGGTGGCGATCCTTTCCATCCATCCGTCCCGTCATCCAAGTTCCTCATCCCTGGATGAAGAAGATGATGGAACGGGAGGACGACGACCACTCATGCATGTAAAAA
>Ga0209208_10005059_pt1 | contig 18478 bp, 14 predicted proteins | sample S1TSphfallax_3_FD_187694 | JGI IMG/M metagenome (GOLD analysis project Ga0209208, IMG submission 187694) | Host-associated microbial communities from peat moss isolated from Minnesota, USA - S1T2_Fd - Sphagnum fallax MG (SPAdes) (version 2) | ecosystem: Host-associated > Plants > Peat moss >... | reverse complement strand
ATTTTGGTTTCATTTAGAGGATTTTTTTGAAGATTATATATATTTTTGCAGTTTCCATAATTCTTCTTTTTGTCTTGAGATACTCTTGAATGTAAATGGCAAGGCCACACAATGTGACACACCCCTTATTCCAAAATGTTTTCAACACCTCCATTCATTCACATCTCAACCACATGTTTTTATTGCAAATGAAATCGATCACAACAAAAGTGGAAGGAGCATAGAAAAAGGCACGAAAAAGTGCACGAATAGTGCACCCCAACAACACTTTATGAATTGATGACATGCAAAATATCAAGACATGTTCCCTCCCCCATGGGCCATAATTAACTAAGGGTGGGACCAACATTGTGCATGTATATGGTTTTAGATATACTTTATTGTGTAAGTAGGGAATTTATTTACACTTCACGTAAAACAATGAAAATTCATTTTTAAGTTATGTAATATTATGTAAATGTAAAATGATTTACACTTGTTATGTAAATCTACGTAAATTTTAAAAATAAAAACCATTTTCCTTTTAAGATTTAGAGTTGTCAATTGATCCTTGCTTGGTTGGATCAAAATACATTAAAATGCATAAGTATGAAGGGAAAATCCCTTAATCTTCATTGAGGTCACATTCTCTAGAAAATACAAAAAGAAATGAGAACATGAAGAAGAAAATGAAAAAAAGGGGGTATTTTGACTTTTAAAAAATGAAATTAACAAACTTAGTAAGGTCCACCACACAAACCTCAGGTCCAAAAGGAGGGTCTTCGATGATACTCTTGTGATTGGAAGTTTCTTGAGTCATGTAATATATGGTGCCTTCTCAATCATGGAAAGTACATCTCACCCTACTCCAATGGCTCAATACATTCATAAGGTATATAGTACCCATTCCAAACTTGTGATACCCTTATTGGGCTCAATGTGTTCCTTGGTGTAGACCCCATTCCATATATGTGAGCTTTGGATATTAACAATTGTCGATTCATTTCACATGTTTTCAAGTTCTCTTCAATGCAAGAATCACCCACCATTTGCATATTTCTCACCTACCCAATGCTTTATGTAACAACCTACATGTGCTAGTTTACAACACAGATGTTTACACTCAGTTACACTCCCATTGCTGATGGGCTCACCTGCCACTTACCCAACATAATGGGCAGGGACTTGGCCATTCTATGCCATTAAGGTATTATGGGGTGGCAGATTCAAACAATTTTTGGACAAAATTCATGCTCAAAATCACTATTACTACAAGTGTTGATCAGCACTGGAAAATTTTGTCATAAAATGTGGATAAAGAAAGACATAATTTGTGATCCCAGATCTTAATGCAAATGGGTGCAGACTCCACACCCAAGCAACAAACTCAAGCAGGTTTTTGAGGCTTTTAAGGCTGTTGATACTCTACTGTTGGGGGCTTCAACAGTGGAGTGGGGTTTAGGGTTTAATAGCCCATATTTTAGGGTTTAGTGAAGATTTTTCTGAAAATAACAGGTTCCTTTCTACAGATTTGAAGCACAAAAATTGTGAAGAAAATGATGGGTCTGACCCACAAAGTGATCTACTAAGTCCATGGGTGATTTGATACAACAGATTGATTCTTGGGTTTTGACAGATTCTGAACTTGATAGGGATTCCAAGATGACTGATACAATAGATTTCTGAATGCCTGGTGCAAGATTCAGCTTTGCAAGGAAAAAGTGGGAACTTCTCACTACAATTCATGTGTTATAGAATCTCTATTTAAGACAAGATTGATAGAATACAAGACCTTCAAAGACAAAACTCTAATCACACAAATTCACTCATCATATTTCAAAGGGGCAAAAATTGAACTCCCAAACCTTCAAAATTATCAAAGGGAAGGAAAAAAGTCAAGAACTCAGGACTTTTTTTCCCCCTGATTCTCATTCTCCAATTCGCATCTTTTGAGGAAAAAAATGTAGTAACAAAGTCTCTGTAAGTTGTGCATGCCTCAAAACCATCATCATCCATTTGCTATCCTTCAAAGAAAGCAAGAATGTGGGAATATACTAGTGTTCCAGCAGTACAACCAATGATAAAGTCACCATGTGCATACTCTGGCACATAGAGGACTTGGGGGACTCCTTGCAGCACACTGATCAAATTGGCAACATCGTCAGTATCTGAAATGGTGTCGTTGCCACCATGAGCCAGGAACATTGGGAGTGAAGCTGGAATTGCTGACAAATCGTATTGAGGTGGTGACAGTGAGTGATAATTCATGAGGTTCCCCAAATACCCATAGTCATACAAACCAAATCCTCCTGTGCGCACCACTGCAATTGTCCCAGCATTCTGATCAGTATAGTTTGCAACTTCCAAACACAGTGACACCTTCACATGAAGTATAGTTTGCAAAGAAATCTTCACCTTCACCTTTGAACTTTGGTTTCATTCTCTAGAATTCCAGCAAAGATAATAACTCAATAATTTCATTATTTTCAGGAATTATTTAACACTAAGCATCATAAATGACAGGTATAAGTACCTAATTACATTTGGGTCTTAACGTATCAAGTGCTTGCGGAGCAGCAACTTTGGAAGGAAGGAAAATGGGGAAAAAAAGGGAAGAAGATACCAACTTTGAGCCAGTTGTGCAAGGTTTTGCATGGAGGTGGATTGAAAGCTGTAAAGATAATATAATGGCATCCTTGTTTCATTTAAACAACAATTGGGACCTGTCACATAAGGACACACCGATTTTAAAGAAGCAAAAGCCACATGACCAGTTTCCAAAATTGAAGAAATTCGAAATTCTTCAGAAAAATCTACAAAAACCTCTCCTCTTCCTCCTCCTCCTCCTCCTTCCTAAACCCTTACCAGTAACTTGATTGAGCAGGTCAGTTGTGCAATCTACTTGTGGAGATGTACACACGATGTCTAAAAACTTGGCAACTGCATCACTGCAAAAAGCAACAGAATTTGTACACATTATTTATCATTTCCTTCTACTTCAAGAAGAAGAAAAAGAAGAGTTGGTTGTCAGGTGTCAACTGCATTTTACAAGTAAGAAATTAAAAACCAAAACTACAAACATTAAGGTCTTGGGGGGGGACACAGATTATGTCATTTTCTTGACCATATTATATGGCATAATTTTTTGACAATCATCATCAACTCATTATAGTGACCAAAATATGTCTGTTGAAGATGAATTTTTTTTCGGGAAGTCATTGAATCTGCCATCACCCCTCCAGACCTTAATCCCATGGAATGGTTTCACCCTTGCCCATTATGTTGGGTATAATGGGCACCACCTAGCGCACCCTAACTCGATCACCTGGCACATTACCCAATATAATGGGCAGGGGATTCACCATTCCATAGTACAGAAAGAAAAGCTTGTGATTTTGTAGATGTTCTGGATTTGCACAGAGAAGGTTGATAAAAGTCATACCCGTACAAATTGAACTCAAAGATACCTGCTGCCAGCAAAATCTGTTAAAACAACAAAGTCCACATTTTTTTTCAGAGTAGATTTGGGTTACTGCAAAATCCCCTCAAGAAAACTCATAATGCAAAGTGTGATGTACTCACTCATCTAGAGCTAGCAATTCTGTTCAGCTCTGGATCTCTAGATAAAAATAATGAGCACAGTAAGTAAAAATAAATTGCAAGGTGCAGATTAGAATGGGCATCTGTGAGAGCCACAAATTATTGTCACAACTGAGAAGCAGCAGTGGCACCTGATCAGCATACAAATATGATGCTGCAAGTGCAACAGCTGACGTGATATGGTTCACATGACTGACTGGACTCAGCATCGCCGCTTTTGCAACCAGATTCACTAAAGGTCCTTGAGAAAACGCTGCAAATGCTGTCATTGAACCCTGATGCACATCACAACATACAAAAATCAATCACATTCAATTCTACAACATCAAGTTCATTATACAAGAGAGAGAGACAGAGAGGAAGTCTGGACACATTTGCTTTGTATTCCAATTCACTCTACCATTAATTTTTTTGGTGGAGGGTGGATATCATGCTTCCATTGTGCAAGATGTGCCACCTGGGAGAGATGGCTACAAATATTGTCTTTTGGATTTACACAACAATGCACATCTGCAAGCAAGAGATGGCTTCAAAAATTGTCTTTAGATTACACAACAATGCACATCCGAGAGCGAGAGATGGCTACAAAAATTGTCTTTGAATTATGCAACAATGTACATCTGCACCAAAAGATGGCTACAAAAGATTTGTCTTTGGATTATGCAACATGCGCGTACCTGTGAGTAGCCAACATAGAAGAGAGGTTGTTGAGTGTGATTATACACTGCATATAGCATTGAAGGTAAGTCCTTTGAAACCAAATCATCCCAGTTCCAGTTCCAGAATTCCTGCACACAGATACTCAAATCAAAGAAGCTATCATCTCCATGGCAAATTTGGAACAGTTGCAATAATCTGCTACAAAAATTTGAAGGACTGCACAGCAACCAGACTCAAAACCTGCTGGTGGTTATCCAGTAATCTGTATCTGATCTCAGCTTACAAATTCCTGGGTAATTCTGGATCACTATGAGCAAAATTAGAAGTAACCAGAAACCTCAAGCTTCAGCAGAGCATACTGTCTGGGTTTCAGGTGATGAATGCACAGATACCAAACTGCAAGGATTAGGCAACAAGCCCATTAAACCCTAGTAAGTTCCTGCACGATCATTAAACCCTAACCTCCAAGACCATTGAAGCAGCCTGAGCTCCGAGATCACTAAACCCAGATTGAGCTCCAAGGTCATGAAACCAGCCTGAGCTCCAAGACCATTAAACCCTGAGCTCGACGCCCACTAATTAAACCCTGACCCGCTTTGCAGTGAAGCTGCTGGGCACTTCAAGAAGATTTCTCAGATAAGATTCATTACCTTCTGCTGTCGTTGATAGAGAACATGGCCGAAGGTGTAGATGGTGGAACGAGTATTACCGATCCAAACTTCGTATCCCGCGTTTGCTAGCAAGAAGGCTAGCGACTCCTCACCCGGATTCAACACCCAAATGTCTCCTCCCTGCATGCGGACCGGACACACCAACCACACATGGCGTCACTTTTTGATTCTATATTATGCGTCTATTGTAAGAGAAGAGACTCATCATGCTCGATCATCCGGCCACATTTTTCAGCCAAGAATTTCGAGGTCTCTGCAGACCTGCTGGAACCTGAAACTTGTCGTCAGTTCACTAGCTGCAATCTCTGAAGAGTGACACGAACGATTGAAGGAAGCACGAGAGCTGCAGGGACTAGAGATATATAGCTAGGTAACAACCTCCATGATGCCATGGTACAAGAAAGCGGGTCCCTTTGTTGCCGGCGCCGCCACTGCTGCAATGCGTTGAATCGCAAGCAAATAGCCATCCACAGTCTCCACCTACACCCATTCAAAGGAATTGCAGACTCGTCACCCATCTTGTTCGCACCTGCTGCTGCTGCTGCTGCCAATCTAATAGTCACAACTGCAGCTGAAGACCTGAAATGCACTTGAAACACCAACAACAACAACAACCACCCACCATGTATTCGGAGCAAGTGTAGTCCGAGGAAACAATAAACGTTTGACAGAACCCGGTGGAGTTGTTCTGCGCCTGTGGAGCTGCAACAGAAGAAGAAGAAGAAGCTACTGGTCCTGCTGATGGCGCTCCTGTCGCCGCCTGTGCAGTAGTACTACTCCTGCTGCTGCTGCGACTACTTGCTAACATTGTTAGTAGCAGCAGCGACGTGATGCAGAACTGCGTCACAACCCATACCGAACTTATTGATTTCATGGTTCCCATGGTCAAGGAGTTATTGTAGTCACCACCGATATATTACTCCCGTGCGACATGAAGAAGGTCGAGCTGATAATCACCACAAAACAGCAACAAGAAGCTGCACCACCTGCAGCATCTTCTGAATCTAGTTCTCCATAGCAGCTGGCTTCTTCTTCTTCTTCTTCTGCTTCTTATACAAAAGTTCTAGCTTCCCCTTCTTTTTCTGCTTCTTATACAAAAGTTCTAGCTTCCTCTTCTTCTTCTGCTTCTTATACAACAATTCTAGCTTCTTCTTCTTCTTCTGCTTCTTATACAAGAATTTTAACTGTAGCCAATTTTCGAGTGATGTATATTCCCATATCTTTACTATCGAAATTGCAAATCCTTATTGTTCACTGAAACCAAAAACACCCCCAAAAAAATTAAAAAATCGATTACAACAACTGCACAACATCCTCAAATAAGAAAAGAAAAAAAAAATTGGGATTTTCTTCTCATTTGTCGACCGACCAGCAGCTCCCTGCTCTGTCTCTGTCTGCCTCTCTCTCTCTCTTTCCTCATCTGCAGAACTGCGAAGTACTTACACGCACAAAAGAAACAGAACTTCCAAGCTACTTCTTAGTAGCAACTTACTGCGTCTTCTTCTTCTTCCTCTTCTCAAAACATCTGCAGTACGGGAGGATGGGCTAATTGCTAGAGATTGCAAATCTCAATGCAAACATGTTATAAAGTGCGAAATCAGATGATATCAGAACAGAACAGAACAGAACAGAACGAACTTACCCTGCAGCGACAAGAAAAACAAGGCCTTATATCAACGGCTTCCCATTAGATCCAAGAGCGCGCACACACACACACACAGTGGGTGTAACTACTGTGATCACAACAACCTAATGGAAAGAGACCCCTTAGACGCCCTAAATTGAGAAGAATCGTCGCATGCTGTAATAAATACAAAAATAACAATATTAAACATCATTATCATCATCATCGTGTTGGAGCTACAAAAAAGTACCAAAACCGACCACCAAAATTCACAATATACGTACCAAAACTAGTACGACACCTCATCCTTCAAAGGGGGAGGAGTGGGGGGGAGCTTGTGGACAAAAGAACCCACAAAAATGGGCAAAAAAGAAGGAAAAAAACAATTGATGGTAGTAGAAGACAAAAATTTGTAAAACCCAATGTACCATAAGACCATATATACCATATTTGCAGCTTTGACACTAATTATATTATTTTCACAAATGTTGAAATTTTTTCCCCCTCAAATATTATTTTCCTTCAAAGAACAAAGAAAATTTTGGGAAGGAAATTGAAGAATCTTCGAAAATATTTTTCTTTTTCATGAATTTTCAAATTTAATTAATTAGTCTATATACTTGTGTTGAAGCTTCCCTTGTACCATACTTTAATGCTTGCTTTTGAAAAAGAAAAAGTTGTTTCCCTTTTGCACCAAAGTGAGATTATAGTCTTGACTTCCTCACCTGAGGTGTGTCCTTCCTTTTCTTCCTCATCCATAACTTTGCGGCCGGAATGAGATCTTCACACTTCCACATATCAAAAGAAAAATATTTCTATACACCCTACTACCTTGGCAGCTTCGACAATAATTATATTATCTTTCAAAAATATTGAAATTTCTAAAAATTCAAGTGACAAAAAAAATGGTAAAGAAAAATACTGAAATTTTCAAAATATTTTATTTTTAAAACTGAAATTTTTCAAAATGAATTAATTATTCATTAAAGATGTGTGTCTAAGCTATTGTGAAGGTATAAACTTTGAAGTTCAATCGGTTTGGGAAAAAGAAAACCGACAACAAAACTCTTTTTTTTCCACAAATGCAAGAGCAAGCCAGGACCCCGACCGACATCATCAAAAGCAAGTGGGTGATTGAATTGGAATAGGTATTGGATTCCCAAGTGTCTTTCTTTTCACCTTCCATCATGCATGTTTATCCATTCCTCCTTTGCCCCCGCAACCCCCTCACCCCAAAAGCCAAGAAGTGTACAATAAGGACCTAGGACCAGGGCATTGCTAAGAGAAGGGGCTGCAAGTGACAAAATCATGTTTTCTTGGCCGTGCCTACCAAGGCAAGGATTATTGTGTTTCGATTCATCATAGAGTATAATAGTAGCTTAAGGGATTTTTATAGGCCCCTAGGTAATAAATAGTAATAGGTCTATTTTTATTATATGAGGATTTTTGAAAGATGATTGATATTTTGGCTTGTGTTTGAAACTTGAGATTAGTTACAAAGTTCTAATATCTTGAAGGATTTTGGTTTCTTTTAGAGGATTTTTTGAATATTATATTTTTGCATGGTGAAATATTTGAGATCTCATAATTCTTCTTTTTGCATTAAGATACTTTTTAATGTAAATGGCTAGGCCATAGTGTGAGACACCCCTTGCTCATTCATCCTTCCAAGGTCGTCACCATTTTGGCCCATATAGCCAACAAGTGTAGGTTAAGGCCACGGGACGAGGGTATTACCAGAAGGGGGACCATTGAGCTACTCTTTTTGCTTATGGTAATACCCTAAACCCTAAACCCTCATCCTAAGGCAATGGGTTGTTCTTTCACCTTTGGTAATGCTCTCATCCTAGGGTCACTCAGCTACGGTGCTCTCGGTCAAAACCTGGACCTCTTGGGTGCATGCTCCATTTGCCTCTTCTAAAGGAGTGACCCTTTGAGGAGGAGTCACCGGGAGAGCTACAAAGTTATCGAGTGAATTCATTTTGTTGGGAACTTCATGAAAATGTTCCCAAAACTACATTTTAAACTCCATTTTATAAAATTTTGAAAAAATAGACATCTTGTTGGTAGTTTGAACTTTGAAACTTGCCATAATGGGAGGGGAGCTGAGGGTCTGAACCATTACTTACGGCTTTGTTAACTTTCTTTGCCGTCGTAAATTATGATTATGATGCTGACAATGATGATGCTTTAAACATTTTCTTAGGAAATTGTAATAGCCTCTGTGCTCTTTTTTTTTTTCTTTTTTTTGGATTTTTTTTGGGTGACATTTTGCAATGTGTGTCGGGGTGGCCTGGTTGTTGGTTTGCTGGGGTCGATATGTGTGGGATTTGGGGGTCATGGGGTTCATTTCAGATGCCTCATTTCCCGTGGTCCACAAATTGGGAAGAACAATTTCTAACTGGATTGGAGATTTTTTTTTCTTAAGTCGGTTAAGATTGTTGTATGTAAGATTCCCAAGACCCATTTAGGGTTAGGGTTTGAAAAGGGTTTTGGGATGGTTTTTAGAATATACTAATGGTGTGGAGGCTATCCCAATCTCCCAATATTGAAGATTGAGTATTCAAAAACAAGGGAAAACGTAGGTGAAAAGGTGTCGGGTAAGGATCAAGGATCAAGAAGAATGGGCCATTCTGAGAAACCTCGAGGAGGAGGGTGGTAATGTACGAGATGAGCAAGCCAAGCATGGGACCCAAACTTTCATAAATTTCCCTTTTGAAGTTTGGGCTTTTAAAGCCAAAGGCAGTGATATTTTGCTTGGGAGGAGAGGAGGCATGTTACATACTAAATGTGCCCTCGTCTGTTGAGGCAGAAATTTAACTCCTCCAGCAGCACTCACCAGCGCACCATCCACTGGATGCTCATTATTACTCAGTTGTGGATGAACCTTAACCATGGTAATATTTGGTTTCACCTCGATAATCAATTCTATAAGAAATAGGTCTCATACATAGGTAGGTAGGTAAGAAAATAGGTAATTACTAGGTAGGTAAGTAAGTAGATGGTTTATGCATCCGTAAGGGCAATTTTAATTACCTACTTACTAACAACCTGCTTGTGGGGCTGTAGGTAGGTAGGTTTTTAAAAAAAAAGCAACTGAGCTAACTAACCACCATGGTTAGCTACGGAACTGGACCGCAACAGAAAACTGTTTCCTGACCACTTACCATTCATCCATTCTACCAATTCTCTAAGGTAAAGAATGGAACATGGGCAATTGAAAATGCAAAGGAAAAGGAACATTTGGAAGGAGGAAAACAAGATCAATTCTTCAATTGGATGAATTTGTTTCATTACTTGTGAAAATTCACATCTCTCTTCATTGGGTATGTGTGTAGTTTCAACTGGAAGTGTGACAAATGACCTCTGAACAAGATATTTTGCCTCTTGTCTTTGTAAGGCTAAAGTGAAGACCTTGAGTTAATAGAACTCTGATCACAAATTCAAAAGTACCTCCCTCACACCTTCTCATTGAATTCTTATTACAAAATGCACGCTTTGCATTATTATCACCTCTTCTTCACTCACCCCACTAGACTTTTGAAATTTGGGTGTGGCCATTCATCCCTCCAAACACAACTTCTTTAAAACAAAAGCCTTTGCTCTTGATTGTACCATAAATGAGTTACCCATGAACAAATGTCAGCAATTCTCTTCCCCCCCCCCCTCCTTCCCTCTATTAGTGATCGGAGCAAACCAACAGCCACGAGCACACCATCTATTGGAAGAAGTTTTTTGCTTTTTCTTTTCAAATCTGAATTCTTGTGTAGGTGGCAAAATAGTTGAGCAACACAAAACAAATGTGGTGAAGATTCAAAGACATGTGTTTCCAAAATTTCTCTGGCTGTTGTCATTGTAATCAAGGTGCCCTTGAGTTATCGAGGAAAACAATACATAGTTCATCTTGGTGACCATACACTCCACTCTCTCTCTCTCTCTCTCTCTCTATATATATATATATACATATATATGAGCTGACTAAGGAAGCTCTGTTTACGTTGTGTTCTAGCTATGGATACTAATGATCTATAGAAAATATGGCAACAAGCGCAAGTTGATGAAACATAGTCTAGCAACATGTCATGTAAAAGAGGGGCACAAAAATAGCTTCACATTTCAAACATATCAACTTTCACCATTTGTTGATTGAACATTTAACCAATATCATAGGACACACCTCATTTGTTAAGGTATCAAGTGTGAAGAACTTTTTATCCATACATAGCAACAACTAGTTACATGTGAAAGTTCAAACCATTGTGCCACACATTTCTTTAGTAGGGTTAATAATATGAAGCATAGCAATTTTGGCCAACTTTAAACACTTTGAAAACGAATGAAACAACAATTGTGATGAATGGATCAGTTGCCATATATGCATGAGAGAATCAACAATGACAAGGTTAACACTATCAAATGTAATGACCATTATTTCAGCCATGGCTTGAGCATCCAAATTTAACCATGAAAGACTGGTTAGGACCATAGGAGCATGTTGGCCTTTTTGTCAACAATTTCAATATGTTTAAGTGGATATGTCATGGTTACATTACATAAACTAGGTTCGCATGGACCAGTTCCAATGTGAATGTCATTCTTGACATTTAAATGTTTGGAGGGGGATAAGCCCCTAAGCAAGGTGTCTCAATCCATTTTTTAAAATCCAAATATTATTCATTTGCAACATAAGCTTGCAAACTTGCAAAATCTTATAGGACCCCAAGTACAATTAATTTCTTGCCAAAAAACATGAACTTGCATCACACTTGCAAAACAAGCACAAAATATGTTTTATTCATAGTGTCATTAAAAAGATTTATGTTGTTTTGTGTGTCATTGTCAATAATGATGGTTGTAAATGTTGACATTATAACACATGACACTTCTTATATTGTTCACATGGATGTGGGTTGTAATAAAGTATTTTCAAGACCTCCAAACGTCGAGGAAAGGTCATCTCTACATTTACATGTAACGAATATGGGGAATTCCTATGGCATCCATCACTAATTGCTCAAAAAATTGAGCATTCAACTTCCCAATTAAGCTTTAAGTAGCCTTTGTCATCATCCCAACACAACACACAACATCATGAACATTTGCATTAATAAATAAATGGATTGGAACTTTACTATACACCACATAAAATCATATTGAATCAAACCATTTTACAAATCTGAAATTTTTTGCGAAATAGAAAATAGTGTTAAGAGATTTTTGTAAATCATATAATGTTTCTACCACTCCACCATACCAAGTGAAAGAATACAAGTGACAAAATTTTTAAATGATTAAGAACTTATGTTTGCATTCAACTTTCACAAGTTGTATTATGTGTGCAAATGTTGCCTATGTCACAAGTGACATAACACCCATTTCCAATCAAATTGCACCCCAATGAATCATTTTTTCACTACATAAAACAAATGCAAGATGTTCAATGGAATTTGTATGATAACTAATCACCTATTTCATATGAATAGTATGCTTCATTGGTCACCCTGTAACATGAGCATGAAAGGACCAATATTCATCAACTTGGATGCAAGAACGGGTGTTACAAAACCAAATGTACAATTGATTTTGGCAAACCTTCAACCTAACTAAGAAGTCACAAATGAAATTATCACTCTTTTGAGCAAATTTCACAAGAAATAATATGATCTCCATCAACAACATAAACAAGCTTGAGTAACAAATGTATGTTAAAGACCATAGACATCACATAAAGTCTAAAAAATCAAAAAAATACATGGGATGCATTTAGTTCAAACTTATTAAAGTAGAAAACAAAAGCAAAATAGGCCTTACCTTTGCCATTTTGGTTGAATTACAACCAACTTGCATCACCACAAACAAAGAACAATGTTCTACTATGATCTTCGTTTGAAGCTTTGACATGGACACCATCTCATCATGACATTCTTTAAAATTATATTCTTCAAATGGTCTTCAAGACTTGAATGGACAAATTTTTAAAATTCCAATTTTGTTTTTGGTTTGACCTGTGAAGGTTTCAATCCTAGCAACAAGGATCAAATTCCCCCAAGGATTGGACCATTGAAAATTATCTTTGTTTCTTTCCCAAATATAGTTCCAAAAAAAAAAATAGTGCAACTGATTAGGGAAAAAAAAAAATCTATAATTTACTTGAATGAAAATATGGTGTTTAAAATTGATTATGAAAGTAAAATTACAATGTAGATAGAATATTTTCAATTTTAATGGAACATACCTTTTGATAGTTTATTATTTCATAACATGCAAAGAATACCCTTTTATGCCCAATGTTTCATAAAATATACAAAAAATGACTTCATGGGGGAATTAGATTGTCAAGTTAACCCTATGAAAAAAAAAACACTTATATCAAAATGGCACCCTTTGAATCCTTGATTTGCCTTGTGATTCCTCTTTTCCCTTCCCCTTGAAATAATCCATTCCAAAAAGGCATGAATAATTTCTTGGATAATTCCTCCTTGGTCAACCCCCCACCTAGATTCAACAATGCATTCATAATGACTTCAATGATGAACTTTTATGACATGATATGTTCACATACCAAATATAAGTATCATTAGAGAAAAAGAAATTTACAACTAATGTTTATGACTATATTTTAATCACAACTTGCGATTAACATTTGCAATTAAAAATCAACGTAGTTGTGTGAGAAAAATTGCATGTGGACAGAAAGTTGTAAACAAGATATCATCATTTTAAGGATGAAATATGCAATCAACTTGTATGGTTTCATTTTTTGATTGTTCATATATACATTCAAGATTTGTGACAAATCTACCATTCATTTGTGACTATTTTATTAACCCATAATCATGCAACACATGTCATGTTTACAAACAAATTAAAAACAAACATATGGACCTACTTAACCTACCCTACCTACCTAGGTAAAATATTAGGTAGGTAAGAAAGAGTTACCTAACTTAATTAAACTACCACACTTTATATCCTATTACATGTAGTTTAAAGTAATCCCTTATGTAATCTACTTAGCTGAACATAAATTGTTAGCCTATCTAATCTAACTACCTAGTTTGGCCTATCTAAGTTTTCCAACTTAGCCTATATAACCTACTTAACATACCCTAGCCTACTTAACTTACCTTAGCCTCCTAACTATGCATACTAATAGCTAGTTACAATATTGACTAGCTATAGGTTATAATAGTTTATGCTAGTTTATATATTATATATAATTAATATGCTACCCAACTAAATGAATCCTAGCCTAGCCTAATATAATAGAACCTAAACATGCCCCAAATGTATTCTTAATAGACTATAGTATAACTCAAGGGGCTAGGTTCACATCATAATGGTTATCAAATGTTGGTTAGTATTGCAATTAATGAGACATAAAAGGTTGCTCTTGAATTAAAATAATTTTAGAAATCATCCTTTTGGAAGGATGAACAAGCAATTGCTCACAACACAGTCACAAAAATGATTAGAAATCATTGAACTTTGAAATAATTACGAAAATGACTGGAAATAAAATGCATGTGACAATTAATCATGTGTAATCACAAATCAATTGGTTACAAAAAGGTGAGATTTTTTCTAGTGTACCTTGATCTAACAATCAATCACATATGCATGGACACATATCCGAGACCCATTGTTAATGTTTATAACTTTGTCATAAGAGTTGGTTATGAATTGAAAAGATTATATGGCCTTGACACCGGTGTCTTAGAGTTGGATGTGCATGAATTCAACATGGATTTAACCAACAATATCATATTAATGTTTAATTGGATTGGACCCCTAAATTTAACAAATAACTCATACAAGGTTTCAAACTCCAACATTGGGTGGCCATGGGCAATAACATGAAACATTTTTGTTTGAATTATTTGTTGATTTATTCACCTACATGTTTGTATACTTGGACCAAAATTGATTTATAAAGACCCATAGGCATACAACCTCATGTTTTTCAATTGGGCACAATCTTTTGCAATGTATTCCTCACCTTTTTTTCACCCCAAGCCTAAGCAAATCATGCATAACAATCTTATGACCCACATGTCTTGTTAAAGTATCACACTTGTACCTTTAACAATCTTGTCCTTGGTCTCGATATTTAAAGTAAACATACACTTCACATTGTAGATAAACCCATCCTTTGACACTAAACCTTTGACCATGGGGTGAATGCAAGCTATAGTGGTTCACTTTTTGTATCCCATTCTAATTTTTTGCAGGGTGTAGTCATTTAATATGCCATTAACATGCCATACAACCATTTATATGCATAATTGGGACGTTTAAGGTTCTCAACTTCAATAAAAACCTATATATATAATTTGTGCACAATAAATGTGTGCCTATTATGTAGTAATGGACTTTTGAAGTGAAAACATATGTATTGTTTTAATCATTTGCACTTCCCATACACATCCATATCATTTTTTGAAAATATATCTCATAGGGACTTAATATTTGATAGATGAAAGAAAAACGAACATAGATTTGAAAACTTCATTACAAAAGCTTTAATTAAAATGTAATTATGGACTTTTGAATGACCAAAATCTAGACCTTGTTTTCAAAAGTCTTTACATGGGTCATTTTTTGTTGGATTGATGAGTTTTTTCTTATAAAATGTATGTCAAAAAGATGTTTAAGTGGGTATATTTTCATACGAATTTAATTAACCAACCCATAATCTCCCATTTATGTTAATTTGACACTTAAAAATGGACTTTTAGGGACTTTTTATTTGCTGAAAATGAGCCACTTAACCTTGCATCTAACCCCATGGCAACTTGGCTACCCACTTTGCTTGAAAAAAAGAACATTATTATTGTAGGACTTTTTGTGCTTATTCCCATGGCCATCCAAATTTCGCTTTTGTTTCTTCAAAGACAAGTTCAATTGTGAATCAAATAAGTTCACAATCTATTAAAGGTTTATTGACCTAGGAGGACTTTAAAAAAAAAACTCAAACTTAAAAAAAAGGTTTGCATATTTTGTGCATATAGGTTTTCAAATAGTTTGATTACATATTTAGGAGACCATGCTCCACTTAAAAGCAACCTTAACACACTAGGATTATATATGCCCTTGAAAACAAATTGGATGGACACAATGCAAAGGTGCATGGTGAGCTTAATTCTTGGACAAGTTGAATTAAAAGATTGAAAAAGACATGACAAATTTGGAAATGTGAGTTAGATTTCACAAAGTTCACAAAGATCTAGCAAACCAAATTTAAAAAAAATGGTGTTGAAAATTTCAAAGGTGTGAATTAGAAATGCAAAAGATCACAAACAAACATAAAAGTGAAACACAAAGGGAGAGAAGTGAAAAAATGAATAGATTGATGCCAATGGATTTAAAGCTTTACAAAATTGAAAACCTTTAGAAAGATGTAAATATAACACTAAAATTGAAGATGAAATTAAATAATGAAACGAGAAAAATAAAGATGTCATATACAAACTTCTATCAATAAAATTCCAAGACAATTTTCTTAATTTGGCAAATTCATCAAATCTTGCAAAAAAATAATTTTAAGTCATAAAAGGTTCGAGGGAGGAACACACCTTGAGTGCACATGTTAGTGCCATCATTTAGTCCAAATTGTCACTGCAATCAAAAAAATCTTTATTGCCAATTTTCAAAGCTGAACTCGTCACTCCATTAATTCAACACAAATCCATAAGCATTGAACACACATAATTTGTATAAAGTTATTACAAAATTTAGAAAGCTACAAAAAACAAACAAAGTTAAACAAACATAACAAGATAAAACTTGGCAATAATTGTTTGTTTTTTTAGCATTCAAAAAGAATGATACACCCACAATTTGCAAACATAATACTAGCAATAAAAATACATGGTGGAATTGATTTTGGCAATTTTATCTAAAGTTCAACTACACTTCAATGAAATATGTGCACTTCTTGTTTGAAGAAACAACAATGGAAGCAAGAAAATGCAAGAAAAATGACACCTAATGTGGGAAGGCCTAGAATTACGAAGGACGCATATAAATAGGGTTCTAGGCTAGGGTTTTAGTATTGAGTAGGTAATGGATCACATCTTCACTCATTTGCAATGAGGATCATCATGGCAATATGCGCATGTGCTCTTGACGTTAACTAAATTAGTAGCCTACCAATTCACCCACCAACATTCATGACAAAATGGGCCAAAAGCTTTATATTGTAGTTCCCTAGCCAAATCAAGATTTGTCCACCCATTGCTTGAAGTAAAAACCGAACTGGAACTGGGTCTGATTCGTCAAACTGGTTTTGGAATTGGAACTGTAACCAGGTTCCCAGTTCTATTTATATGTGGAACCAGAACTGGAACTGAAATTTTCAAAAGAAAATGATTTTGAAAAAAGCCAAAAAACAAAGAACTAGATGCTAATAACCTTAAGTTCACCGGGTTTCAGTTTGGGTTAACCTGGAACTGGAATTGGCTTCTAATTTTCACAACTGGAATAGGAATATATTTCACAAAGAACCAATGTGTGTGGAACTGGAACTGGAACTTGTTCTAATTCATGTTTTAGAACTGGAACCAAAGGTGCTTCATAAAAGGTAAACCCTAAACCCTAAACCCAACAAAACTGGTCCAAAGTTACTCCAAACAAACCATCCAATTTAATTGTTAGAAACAAATTTTCTGTCCTCTTTCTGTTAGAACTTGATGGGTGGGGGGGAGGGAGGAGAAATGTTGCCTTGGGAATGATGGATGAATTGTTGTAATGCTGAAAACTGCAACAAAAGGGGGGATTGGAACTTGGGAAGCAACTTAGCAAACCCTTAAGACATTTGGGGGGAAACTTGTTAACTTAACTAATTGTGTCAGGTTTCATTAAAGGTTACACATCCTTCAATAAAAGCCCAAGGTTGTCTTTTTTTGGTACCAAACAAGAAGAATTGCAATCAAGAAACAAAACAGTTCCAATGGGTGTGTCTAGCTAGTTGCCCTACATGAAACATGGGAGACTTAAAAAAGATTTCAGATCTCTATTATTAATTAGGGGGGAGAGAGGTGTGGGGAAGCACATTTAAAAGTCCAAAATTCAATGTTTTTTTGGGGACTTTTTTGCCAATAAAAAATGATTTTAACACAACAAAAGGTTTTTGTTTTGGATAAAAATTGGCCCTAATTCGCCATATTTCGAGTTTAATTTTAAATTTTTTAAAAAGTCACCAGATTTCTACAATAAGTTCTGGCCCCAGGCTCCAAGCCTTCACCAGTCAGTGAAAATATCAAAGGATTCAAAAATATACATATGTGCTTTCGTATCTGGTTTATAGTCAAATTTGGCTAAATCTTCTTGTGGATGATTGCCAGTGTGGCTGGCTACAAATTCTACATCAGAGAACTGAAAAAAACAAATTCTGGTCTAAATTTCATTAATTGCCATTTTTGTGGTTAGTTTACCTCAGTTTTTAATTTTAATTTTCATAGTTTAGCCAAACAGAATACCAATGAAAAACAATTTCTTTCCTTACTTTTCAGAGAGCATATCATTAAGAAATATCATTCAGAGAGTATTATCATTAGAGTTCCAAGACGATTTGTAGAACTTCAGGTGACGCTCCTATAGCACTTTAAATCGTTTAAAATAAGTAAGAAATAAAGAAAGTTATGATGTTTGAAAGTAGGAGGGGTCAAAATGAAAAAAAAAACACGCGTTTTGTAATTTGGAAAAATTTATTTTCTTTACTGCTCTTTTTTGGCTTCTCCTTTGACTTTGCATTTCAAAGATGATTTGTAGAGCTTGAGAAGGTACTCCTATAACATTTTAAATTGCTCAAGATGGAGAAGAATTGAGAAAGATTCGCCAAAGTGTTTGGTCGTAGGCAAGCCATCGATGATGGGCCAGTCTACCTTAGTGAGTTTCAGTTGTTTTTTTTTTTTCCTTTTTCTGGGTGCAAAATTTCCCAAAA
>Ga0209208_10005058_pt1 | contig 18479 bp, 7 predicted proteins | sample S1TSphfallax_3_FD_187694 | JGI IMG/M metagenome (GOLD analysis project Ga0209208, IMG submission 187694) | Host-associated microbial communities from peat moss isolated from Minnesota, USA - S1T2_Fd - Sphagnum fallax MG (SPAdes) (version 2) | ecosystem: Host-associated > Plants > Peat moss >... | reverse complement strand
TCACGACCCTCCTAAACCCTTAGCCCAAAAAAAACGCACCCAAATCTCCTCACCCACCCTCCAAATCCCAAAAATATCTCCCCCATTGACGACGGCAGTTGCTGTGCGGAAACGAACATAAAACTAAAAGTAAGAAGTAAGGACCTCCGACAGTTGCTGCGCGAAAACGGACGTAAAAGTAAAAGTAAGAAGTAGGGGCCTCCGGCAGTTGCTGCGCGGAAACGGACGTAAAAGTAAAAGTAAGAAGTAAGAACTCGAGGTCCTGAATAGTTTTGGGCCCTCGAGTTCGGGGGGACAATTTTATTAAAAGTGATCTGGGTTTTAGGACCTCGACAGATAGACAAACAGACGTAGTGAATTAATATATACTAGTGGGCATGCCGTAACATGCAATTGTTGGGCCGTTACTACAGAGTTTTATTACGCACAACTGTTACACACAGCCGATCACTTTGTGTAACATGCTCAAAAACCTGTAAACCCTAAACCAATAATATGTATGTATCTGTTATTTAAATCAGTAACTTTGTGGACAGGGGCCTAGGAGGACCATTCAAAAGTACCATTTCGGAGGACCATGAGCGGAATTAATATATAGATGATTGTCTATTTACATACCACATACCTTTGGTAGTTAATGCAACCCACACCACGTGAAAGTATTTTTGCACTTGTATAACCAATTTGTGAGGTAAGGTGATTGACATTTGTTGGTTTGGTGGGTATCTTGAAATCTCAAGGGCATAGGGGGAACCTAGAAAAATAGTGAGCTAGTGTTTCAACGTTTTACAAAAGAATCCCAACTATTTTAGTGGGAGGTACTACAAATAATGGATGAGTGAGAGATCATGGAAATTTACCCCTAATCTTTTTATATTTTCCAAGAGTATTGTGATAGCCTAATGGAAGATTGGTTTTACCTTCTAAGTGTAGAATTTGATTCTCTTGAAATCTGGCATAGGAAGCTCAATAATTCATATTTTTTTGGCTTGCCCTTTAGAGGATTAATTTCTGCTGAATGTGAGTTGTAGGTACAATATTCAAAAGTTGTACTTCGTCCAAAATCAAAATATTGGATGCTAGCCATGTACTACTTGTAGTGAAAATCCACTTGACATTGTAACTGTACTCTTAACTTACTCCCCTCCAATTCATTTTTTTAGTTTCCTTTCCCATTGAAGCATTTTTACAAGGATTGATTATTGCCTTGGTCCACACCAATGTTATGCAAGTATATTGTAAATATATATTCTTACCCAAGATATATCCTTGGATAAGGTATATATATATAGATTTTTTTTTAAATTTTTTTTTCTATTTATTTATTTTTATTGAATAAGGATATATTAACCGTCAATTTTCCATTATGTTACGGTTTGGAAACACAAAAATATTTTTTTTTGGGGTAGATGGGTGTCTGGGTACCCCTTATCATATGCCCCTTTTTTAAGGTAAAAAAAGGGTATGTACATTTATATATTTAATTAAAAATGAAAGAAAATGTCAACATTTTGAGTTTTAAAAATAATTTTCAGAGATCAAATCCAATGTCAAAATGCACACGTCACAGTGTTGGATTCACCCTTGATGAGGATAAATATCCTTACACATGGACACTTAATGTATTACAAGACAATGGTATCATGATTGACATTTGATTCCTGATGGAATCTAAAGATAATTTGTAATTCATCTTTAGGTGCTCCAATAGGCTTTTGAATCATGTGATTCCATTGAATATCTGGCATATTCAGATTAAAAATATACTTGCACAACACTCGTCCACACAACTCTCCTTAACTTTCCCAAGTATGAGCTATTTCCTTGGAAAACCGAGGTACCCAACTTCCCCGAACTCCCCAAACTCACCCACTTGACATTGTCCTTCTATTCCAGATACTCCTTTTCTTTGTCAACTTCCTTGGATCCCACCAAGATTTCCTCACTTGACATCTTCTCATTCTACGTATCTGGATTTCATCCATGAAAAACATCCATCTTCATTTTTTTTATGTGAAAAAAAACTTGGTCCTTTCAAATTGTAAGTTATGCCACTCCCCAACTTGTCTCATGGGACTAGACCTTGGGGTTGAGGGAATGTGGTTCGAAGTAAATAGGGCTTGTCTTAGGATGAACTAAAAGTAGGTTATTGGGGGCACTGTCAAATTGTCCCAAGGTGACACTTGGTGTCATCTTGCAAAACCCTTTTGGGGACAACCAACCATGAGGTTGTCCTGGGGCAACATTGGGTGTTGTCTGGCATTTCCCCTTGAAACAACTTGGTGTTGTCTCAGGGATGGCTTTGTGTCATCTCGAGACATCCATCAAGTGCTGTCTCTTGCGAGAGGGTCCACATTAGACTAAGTCTTAGCTTATCCTACGTCAACTTTTAGGTAATTTGCCAAATCCGGAAGAAGCCAGAAGACTTTGGGCTAACCTAGTGTGTTGTGGGATGCATAGGTTGCTCGAAGTTAGGTGTTAGAAGGTGCACTGAGCTTGGGGCCACAAGAGCACAAGGGATGAGCAAAAAGGGCATCTCATTTGGTTGTAGTAGGATGTTGGTTGGAGGACTAATTCCAAATTTTCCAATGAAAAGCTATTTATTATCCATGGGCCACATAATTAGACTAGAAACCAAAATATGATGTGAAACTGGGCAACACTAGTGCCAGTTTTGATCTAAAATGTGGGCACTGAGATTTGTAAGAATAGGAAAAACTGTTTGTGAAAATGCAAACCAGTTCAGTTGTAATGATTATTTTACTGGCGACTTTTCACCAAGTTTCAACCTGAAAAATATGATTTCTTCCCTTTAGAAAGTAGTGATTTCTTTTTTTCCAAAAACTTTCGGTCATTTTTGGAAAAAAATTAAGAAAATTTTGGGAAAATGTGTTTCTCTTGTGTAAATTCAACTAATTTTTCCATTTTAGGGAAACTATTCGCCAATTTCTAATGAAAAAATCCTGGAGAGAAAACCCTAATATGAATGATATTCATGGAAAATTTCTCCCAAATTCACCAGATTTCAAAAGTTGAAAAATTTCCAAAATCACCATTTTTAATGATGAATTCCACTGGCTAACCAAGTATATAGTGTTTTTCTTTGGTAACTTTCATATGTGGTATATAGCCTGATGTCGACTTTGGCTACATCACAAAATTGGCAATGAAAACACTGTCAATTTGGTGTGCTTCATTGATTCAATGCATTCTCCTTACTTCATTTTTTTTAAGGGTCTATTCTAATTAATTTTTTGTTTGTCTCATTTTATTTCGTTTCAGTGAAAGTTCTGGTTTAGTTGAAATTTTATTGTTTTCTTAAAAAATATAAGTTGTCATACATGTATACTGGTTCAGCCTCAAATGATGAAACCCTGGCAAGCTGAAATTCTTTTGCTAGTATAGAAAGGGCAACCTTTAGAAATGGATGATTGCACAAACAAATTGTGCAACCGCACCCAACAAATTGTGGTTTAGCTTGACAATGTTGCTTCTTACTCCTTCATTCCAAAGGCAGATGTTTTCTGGTTCTATCACATTCAAAATGTAATTTTCCTGTCACCAAATCGATTGAAATTTGTGATATTTCAACACATTCGATGACACCCATGAAAAGCCTACACATGTGATACAACATGTCGAGCTATTTGACAAGAAATTCAACTTAATCCTCATGGAAAGAGGAATGTTTGCTTGCCTTAAAAACTGAAACCTGGATTAATGAGCTGCTCGGCACATCTACTGGTGGCACTATCCTTTCAATGACATCCATAAATTTCAACATACTAAATTGGAAACACTCGGGGGTTAGCATAGTATGGTGAGGCCCAAGTGGATCGTTTAGTTATGTCAGAATTGTCTCTAGAGAGAACTTCACAAGGCCCTAGAATGCAGGGACAAAGCCCCTTTTTGGGTGCTTGGAAGGGTGTCTACCATGAAGGGCAAAGCCAACAAAAGGTTTGCATCCAATGTCTGGTAACATGCCCCTTTGGACAAGCTCATGTCATTGAAGGTGGGCCTTGTGCTAGGACCGCCGTGGCACCATGGGAAGTTAATCTTCTAAGTTGTTTCCTATCCAAACAGTTGGTTTTGGTGTGGTCTGGAGACATCCATTTATTGTTGTTTCTTGGAACAACTTGGAGTTGTCTGGCCACAGTGAACCCGGACCCACCAGTGCACCGTGAAGGATGAATGGTAAGTGGCCAGGAAATAGATTTCTGTTGAGTTCCCATGGTGGTTAGCTCAGCTGCTTTTTTCTCTACCTACCTGCTAAGAACCCACAAGCAGCTTGTTAGAAGGTAATAAAAACAGCCATTACCTATGAATAAACCGTCTACTTACCTAGTAGTTTCCTATTTTCCTACCTATCTACCTCTATATTTCCTACAAAATTGCTTACCAAGGTGAAACCAAATATTAACTCAGTTGAGGTTCATCCACAACTGAGCAATAACAGGCATCCAGTGGATGGGGGTGTTGGTTCACTGTGCCTGAGTTGTCTGGGGAGTTGGCTCCTGTGAAAGGGTCCACATTAGACTAAGTCCTAGCTTGTCTTAGCTCATCTATTTGTAGGAGGCTTATCAAATCCAAAAAATCTTGGAAGACTTTGTGCCAACCCAATGTGTAGCGAGATGCGCAGGTTGAGATGAGTTAGGTCTTAGAAGGTGTGCAGAGCTTGGGGGCACAAGAGCACGAGGATGAGTGAAAGGGGCATCTCATTTGGTTCTAGTAGGATGTTGGTTTATGTGTAGTTCCAATTTTTCCAGTGAAAACCTAGTATTCATGGGCCACAGAATTAGACTAAGAACCAAAATATGATGTGAATTTGGGCAACACTAGTACTAATACATAGTAACACTACTTGACCTAAGATCTGGGCACTGGGGTTTCCAACAATAGACAAAATGTTTTGCAAAAATGCAAACCAGTCATTTGCAGTGATTTTTTTACTGGCAAATTGTCACGAAAGTCCAACTTGAAAAGAATATGATTTCTTCCCATACAAAGTAGTTATTTCTCTTCTCGCAAAAATTCTGGTCAATTTTTGAGAAAACATTTAAGAAAATTTTGGGAAAATGTTCTATTCTAGAATAGATTCAACCAATTTCGCCATTTGGGGGGGCAGGGGGGGAATACACCAATTCTCTTATGGAAAAAATTGAAAAACAAACTCTGATTATGAGGGACATTCATGGAAAAACTAACTCAAATTCACCAAATTCTAAAAATTCCAAATCTCAATTTTTAAATGATAAATACCAGTGGGAAACCAAGTAGATAGAGTTTTTCTTTGGTAACTTCCATATCTGGTACATAGCCAGATTTGGCTGATCCCCACTTTGGCTACATCACAAAATTGGCAATGAACACACTGTTAATTTGGCAAGTTTGGCTTTGAGCCTTTTTGGCTCTAGGTACCAATGATTAATTTAACTGGGCATGCATGGGAGAGCTTGGCAAATCATTCAGGATTTTAAAAGTCAGACACGTTGGCAGCAAAGCAAGAACTCGTGCATGTAATAGAAAAGGGTTCAATGTATTCTCATCACTTCAATTAGTTTCAAGGGTCTATTGTAATTAAATTTGTATATGACTCATTTTATTTTGTTTTGGTGCAAGATATGGTTTAGTTGGAATTTTGGTGTTTTGTTGAATAATACAAGTTGTCATATATGTATGTTCAACCTCAAATTCTTTAGCTAGTAGGGCAAGAGCTACCTTTACAGAAGAAGGATTGCATGGACTGTGCAATCACATCCAACAAATAGTGGTTTAGCTTGATAGTGTTACCTTTTTACCCATGCATTCCAAAGGCAAATGTTTTTTGGATCCATCACATTCAAAATGCAATTTTCATGTCACCAAAGATTCAATTGATATTTAAACACTTTTAACGACACCCATGAAAGGGCTAGACATGTTACACAACATATTGAGCTATTTCCCAACAGATTCAACTTAATTTTCATGGAACCATGGGGAGGCCACTCCATGCATATTTTAGCAAGCACTTCAAATGAAAAAATATTTTTTGATATGCTAAGAAATAACGATAAAATAACAATATATTTTATACTAAATTATAGACACCATTTGCATAAATTATTTTGGAAAAAAACTCCAATAAGTTGAACCCTATATTTTTTTGGGTTTTGTTTGGAATGAAATGGAAGTAATCTCCCCGGCATGGACCCAATGTGGAAGGCTTGACAATCCTCAAAAAAGTTCTTTCAAACATGCATTCATTATTATATTTGGATGTTAAAAGTCTGCAGGAACACTGAATTATAATTTCAAGGACCTGGATTTATTTTCACATAGAAAGAGGCCCAGCACCAAAAGTTTAAAGTTCATGTTGTGTGCATCATGTGGGGCCTGTTATGCTAGTATGAAGCAACATTTTATTGCCTAGCAAAACTGGGAAAGAAAATGTGATTTTTTTGTTTGTTGGGAGGAAATTTGAAGTTGCTAGAGGTCCAAGGTGTTTTGATAACTATAATATCAATGAATGGGTAGGCTATGGAGTTTGACATTTTTCATGTACATATTGCACATTATGTGGTTGCTGGTATCGGCCATTACTCTATATTCAATCTTTGATCTTTTTGTGGTGAGGGGAAGCTCTCAAGCAATGGCATGTGTCTACCTTTGGCCACCAACACCGCACCAGGATTTGCACATGCCCAATAATGGGGCTGGAAGGAGCTCTGTTTACTTTCCTAGTATGTACATTTGCATAAAAAATCTGATATTCAAATATTTCACCCATAACTTGTTTTGTCCGCAAGCACTTCAATCAATTTCATATATTTTCCAGTAAATAGTTGGACAACTCCATATATACAACCACAGCTTCAACACATGCGTATTCAATAATTAATTACTTTGAAAGCCCTTGTGAACAGTTGTACATACACATGTAAGATGGGTACCAATCAATCTTCTAGTTCAACATGGATTTATTCACATTGAAAAGCTTTCTACTTGCCAAGAAAAAATACTGGATGAGCGACATGGGTCCTGGTTTATGAAAAGTCAAGAGAGCATCTACAACTGTGTTTCTTTCATAATATGATTTCAACCTATACAAAGGATTTCTCATGGACAAAAATGCCCCAAATTTGCCAGATTTTGAAAGGGATTTTTTTTTCAAATCATCAGATTTTACGAATATGTTAGAGTAGAGATCCCAACATATAGAAGGATTCTTCTTTTTTCCTACTTTCATATCTAGTATGTAACCAAGTTTGGCTAAATTATTTTGTGAATGACGACCACTTTGGTTACTTCACAAAATCCTTAAAAGAAAACCCTGGGTACAACATGTCAATGATGTGGAAGGCAGTCAAAAAGCTACCGTTGAAGATATGTTCAACTTGTAGCCCCCATGTACAGGGAAAAAGTTTTGTGAACATGTTATAAAGGTACTGATGCATGCATTAATTAGAGTTAAAAAGCTTGTTCACTTGTCAATAATAACATGGCAAATTATGAAAGTATCAAAAGTAAAAAGAGTTAGCACTATATGCCAAGCCCTAACAATAAAATTAGTAAACTATGCTTGAAAATGATAATCAAAATCAATCATTTGGCCGGCTCCAAGTGTAACATTTGGCATCAAGGCAAGAACTGATTTGAGAAATCCATTCTGAGCTAACAAGCTCAACAAACGAACAATAATCCCTCTATTACCTGTATTATAGCCAAATTTGGCTAATTTATCTTCATGTAGATGATCCCCACATGAGGTACATCACAAAATTTGGGAGAAAAAGAAAAACAAAGAAAACCGTTGTTACCTTGTAAGCTTGCTGGTGATGATACTTTTTAACGCAAAACAGGCATTGAGCAGCTTACTTGAAATGTTCATCAATGAACTACGTTTAGATGAAATAAGCCTGTGAAAAGCCATTGGATCATAAAAGAGGAGAAAAAAAACCTGAATTCATGAATAGAAAGAATGAAATAATCTTGAACCCATCACACAGGCCCACCAAAAAAAATCGGTCAAGAGATAGATTGAAAGTGAATATGGACATGTAAGTTGACTAGGACATTTATGCTAGGTTCATCACTTCAAGACTCCCTTTGGGTGAACCAGCACCTAAACTGGCACCATACTAAAAAAAACCCATCTGTTGCTCCCATAGAAGTTCTAAGTAATTTCTGATGTATGTCACTACTGAATGTTGTAATCTTTGTTATATGCCTTTAAAGATTCATTTCTTCTCTTACATTCACTAAATTTGATTTAACCAACCTACCCCAGTACCATCTCATGCATGTTCTGCAGTTTGTGATGAAGTAGAGATCAGATTTCTCTTGTAAGCTTGTTTCCCACGCGTCCCCTTCCACTTTCCATGTGCTACTTAGCATTGAAGAGGTCGCCATCTGCCACTAGACGCATCCTCAATGAGGGTCATGAAAGGTCAGGACAGTCGGTGCAACCTGCCAAGCGTTTGCAACAAACTCAATGAGCTGGGCCTGAAGGTACGGGGAAGCTGATGGACCTGTCGATGTGTGATGATAGATGTGTGTCATTTGAGTGGGTCAGTGTACTACGTCTGACATCCGTCATCAAGCCAAGAAGTGGCTTGAGACCTGCTTTCTAAGTAGATGGTTTCACAGGATGCCTTCAACGCAACACCCATGAAGCTCTAGCTTCTTACCTGCTAAGGGACTGCAAGCTTGAAGGCTCTGTAAAGCTAGCTTGCAAGAAGATGGAGATCAGTGTGAGCCACGAACCTGGTGGTCACTAACTTATAGGGACTGAAACCTTGACAGTTCGAAGGTAGTTTTGAGAAGGAGGAGGGAGTGGGTCAGAAGCCTCGTGGTTTGTAGTGCACTGCAAGCGTGCAGGAAGATGGAGAGTTGGAGCCACAAGCCCGGTGGTCCGTAACTAGGGACTACACGCTCCTGTCCGACTCCACAGCTTAGCAGATTGGCGGGCTTCGCAAAGCCCGACGGTACTAACTCTCTCGAATACTCATACCCAAGCTTGTTGGTTCCTGCATTACTAGTACTATTGGTGGACGAGGCTTCAACAACTTGGATATGTTATAATCAGGGTCAGTGTCTTTCAGTTGTCTTTCACTACACTGAGGAAGACCCACCCTTCTGTTTAATTTAATTTAGCTTCCTCTCTTCTCGAGGCCTCCCTTTGGAATTTTATTGTCTCTCTTAGCACCCGGACTACTTGTCCACACCTACTCTCCTTGTTTCTCTCCGCTCGAGACCCATTCAAGTTGGAATCTCAGAATTTATTCCCCATTTTCAAAATGCACCAATAGAATTTCTATTATCCATTCACTATAATTCGTGTTGTTGTACACTTCATCGAGTTCCTGACATGCAGATTACTTCTCGGGAGGTTTGTCTTCATGAAGACATAAAACTAACGAGTAAGAAAGAAAATCATCTCATTCAAAGCCCAAGCTTCTTGACATTATTGTGCACACTCATTCAATCCTCCAGTCTGCAGAGCTGATCAGGTTGATGGTTACACAAGGAATCTCAGATCTAAGTCCAGTTATTTCTTAGTTTTCAACGCTAGCAACCCTTCAATTATGACGAAACAATGTTCTGAATCCAGCCACAGCTGACAATGTCTGATAGTTGGTGACTGCAGGGTAGCGCTCTTTCAAGGCTAGCCACAAGATCAAATGGAGTCCTGAACAAGAGTTGAAAATAACCAAAGACAACGTGCACAAGTCAAAGAAGCCTGAAGTTGTGCAATAGTAGTCGTTGGAGGAATGTCCTGAGGTGGGTATCCCACCATAACGCTCCAAACATCCTCAATATTCGTTGGTGACACCGTGCGCTCCAGTGCGGCAAAAATCACTTGCAGATCCATTATTCGCCATATTTGAGCTCTCACTCTAGCAAACCACACTCATTAATCTGGAGTAGTTTAAATCCTCATCCCACAATGGGTCCTTTGAAGAGCTTGGTTCACATTGGCACAAAGGAGCAAGTGTTACAAATTTTCTGCCTGCGGGATGTGTGAGTTGCTGCTCTTCTTCCACATCACTAAGTGCACGCTGCCTATTAGGAACAAAAGGACTCCCAGTCCTCGAGCTACCAATTGTTCAATTTCGGAAAAAGTGGCAGGTACGTGCATCACACCAGCACGCTTCGCATCCCAAACATGGATCTATATGACCTGCACCAACATTGATATTCAGCTTGGATTCCCTTATCATGTATATAATGTCCCGATCAGTGGGTGACCTACATGTCGTGTAGTGATGCACAAAATTGAAGACTAAGAAATTGAGTTGAAAAGTCATGGCTTGAGCTCCAAGTGAGAAATCAGAATCTTTCCAGGTCGCGCTAGAGCTGCAACTAATAGAAACCAAACAAAAACACTACAATAAGTACGACATGAATCAAGATGACTTTGATTGCCGGAAGCATGTGCACTGATGAAAAGATAATTTCTCCTTGGATGGCCTCTGTGACACCAAGTGAATCTTACTTATAGTGTGTTATAGTGTTGCAGGGTCTACCATTGTGATTCGGTGTCAGCTGCTGGGGAAATCGAGTCAGAGGGTTTGACACTGGCGGTAGATGCAGCGGAGACGGGATAACGATATGCCTGCCTCTCCACCTCAAAACCATTGGGTGGAGTTGATCGAACCTGACCTAGGGAAGGCAAGTTTTGAAGAGGCTATCCGTTGCTTAAATGAATCGCAACCGGAGAAGCTAGAATTCTGGTTTGAGCCACGACATGGATCTGATGAAGCATATAAAGAGAATTGCCATCAGCTCATAGATGCTGTCAGTACATGCCAAAGCTTGAAGGAATTGACCATATCCGGCTTGAATGAAAAGTTGAGTATTGAGGACGTTCAATTACTTTGCCAAAATCTGCTTCCAGCATTGAACTCTCTCGATTTGAACGGAGTATTGGACGATGATGGCATTGAAATTGTGTGTGAAAAGATGGCAAACAATTGCGTTGTCAAAAATCTTTCTCTGGGGCTCAGCGTGGAGGGGAGAATGTCCAGTGCATGTGCTTCATTGGGATCAATGTTGGCAATAAATTCAACCTTGGATTCTTTGCATTTGAGAGCCACTGAATTGGGCCCCAATGAAGTAGAAGCGCTGGTTCAGCCCCTTACAGGTCATGCTACAGCCCGACCCCGTAACAAATCATTAACACATCTCACCATTTGTGGACAATTGGAAGGAGAAATGCCACAAGGAGCAGGCGAACCAATCTCTGGCATGCTACGCACCAATGATATCCTTACACATTTTGAAATTTCGGAGTGTGGGTTGGAACCATCGGACATGTGTAAGATTTTGGAGTCATTACAGAAAAATCGGACGTTGCTTTCCCTGGACCTACACTGGTGTTTTGGTGTTCAAGGGCCTGATGTGTCGACTAAGATGATGGATCTTTTCCAAATGAATCGTTCGTTGACCCACATTAACTTGGCTGCCACTCCATTGGAACCATCGGACGTGTGTAAGATTTTGGAGTCATTACAGAAAAATCCGACTTTGCTCTCCTTCGGCCTAGAGCGATGTAAAGGTGTTAAAGGGCCTGATGTGTTGGCTAAGATGAAGGATCTTTTCCAAATCAATCGTTCCTTGACCAACATAAAAGTCGGCAAAACTCCATTGGAACCATCGGATGTGTGCAAGATTTTGGAGTCGTTACAAAACAATCAAACTTTGCGCTCCCTTGGCCTCTCCTACTCCGAAGGTGTTAAAGGGCCTGATGTGCTGGCTAAGATGATGGATCTTGTTCGCATGCATCCTTGCTTGATGGAGATTGACTTGAAAGGAACGCCATTGGAACGGGAGGGGCAAGCTGCACAAGTGCAAGCCCAATTGGAAAACAATGCAAACGATTACATGGCAGTTTTGAGGGGCATGCCTCGAGTGCCGCCCAAGTTTGTGCGAGTGTTCTTCTGTGGCAACGCATACTCAGGTAACTCAGCCTTTTCACTGCCATTAATTTTTCTCGTGTTGTCATTACTTACATCTCTGGAATTGTGTGAATCACATAAAATGTTTTTGTAATGACTCCCCAGTGGTGTTTAATCCAATTCCAACATTCACATACCTTTTCATTTCTGAATTTGAATCACATGTCATCTGAAAAATAAATTTCTTGAATATTTTACTATTCAAAGAAAATATATTGAATTTTCACATTTCAAGTATATTGATAAAGAGTTATAACTTCCATATATTCAATATGTTTATTTGAAGTCCAATTCAACAAATTAGATTCTCGAATTCTTGGTCAGATTGCTTAAACAATGTAATACACATCATCTATTAATTACATTGATGTTATAATCTAAGATTAATATGTTTAAGTAATTAGGTTCACAAGATTATTCAATCTGCAGTTTTCACTTGAATCCAACCATCCAGAAAAAAAGAATTTAAAACATTTATCACACATTCTTCATTTCAAATTTAGATAATGGATACATAAACACAAAACATAGTACCTAAACCTTTCGTGGCTTGAAATTTAGCAATGGCAACCAGTTTTGAAGATCTTCGCAGAACAGTACAATCTGTGGTCCTTAAGCTTGCTTCCTTCGAAAACAAGGAGTCGCAATTCAACGCTCGGCAATGTGAATTTCTTAAACAAAAGGCGTCCGAGATTGTACCCATACTTGAACATTTCGAGTATACACTCCGCAAGCACGACTTACACAGCTTGCAGATGTCGTGGGATCTTCCTAATTGGATTCCAGCCGCCATGGAACTTCAGCGGGTGTTGAAAGATGCTGAGGTCCTCATCCAAGAATGCAACTGTGATAGGGATCAGTGGTTGCAAGTAGAAATCAAGCGAGGAAATTTGAAAGAAACGTTTGCAAGAATCATATATGACTTGGAGTGGCACACGTTGCTGTTGCGTGGCCTCTTCGTACCAGAGAGCTCCGCTTTTCATCGGAACTGGGAAACATGTGACGGAAACCTGAGCTTGAACGAGTCTTCCATTCTGTCAGCGGCAGCAGAGTGGGATCGAAAGACTTTGCGGGAGAGTCTAACGAGCTCTCATATTTGTGATGGAGAGATCTGTAGAAAAGGTGAGAAATGTCTAGCCAAACAGGTACTTGATAAACTGGATGCAGAAGAGCAAGTATCGGGGGATCCGAACTACTTCAGAGACTTGATGCGTCTATTCTTGTGGGTTAAACCGGAGCACCTTCCCCGAAGGAAAAAACTAGGAAAAGGCAGCTTTGCTAAAGTGAGAGAGACAGAATGGCTCGGCCAGAAATTTGCCCAGAAGATCTTCTTCGACGGTTCCGGTTACAACAGAAGTTTCAAGAAAGAAATTGCTGCTCTGGCTGGACTCGACCATCCCAACATCATCCATGCCGTGTGTTGCTCAGAAGACAACCGTCACTTGTCAATTGTTATGGAACTCATGCACAAGAGTTTGTATGATTTGTTGCATCAGGATTGCTCTAGCCCACTATCCATTTTCCAAGCCGTCGACCTCATGTTGCAGATCAGCGAAGGACTTAGGTACCTCCACAGCAAGAATATAGCTCACCGTGACCTAAAGTCACACAATATTCTGGTTCGATTTGCTGATCCTCAACCCGACATAAGATCAGACGGCACGGTCAACATCACCACCAACACTTTGTTCGTTGCCAAGGTTGCTGACTTCGGTCTAGCAAAGGTGAAGAACACCAGCACTATGCTAGGCAATCAGACAAAAGATCTCGGCACTACTCAATGGATGGCTCCGGAAGTCCCCATGGATGGCGACGCCATGCGATCTCCCTCCGATCGCTTCCACCCCATGAAAGTAGACGTTTATAGCTTCGGAATCATCTGCTACGAGATTCTGTCCAGAGAAGACCCATTTCGTGATGTATTGAGAACACGGCTCAGAAGTTATGTGCAGGCCGGGAATCGACCACAATTGCCGGATGAGATTCCCCGAAGACTGGACATTCTGATCAATTACTGCTGGAATGGCAACCCGCTTCGTCGCCCGGACTTCGCTGCAATCTGCACGGAGCTCAGATTCATCAAACTTTGTCTACTCTCCGGAGGTGAGGATTAGGGTTAGGTTACATTTGACCCTCTCTTCTTTCGTTTATTTGCCTTGACCCTTTAATGCTGTCTTTGACCGAAGAAGAGTCAGTAGGCCATAAATCCTACTGAATGGTGTGGGACTTATTGAATATTCAATCACTTTTCTTTTTTTTCAAACAAAATCAAAACTTAAATCTTAAAGGAAATTGGAGTGAACTCTCCCCAAAACACAAATCTAGGAAACATTTGTCACATAATATTCACTTTTGTCATAATGTCTCTCTTTTATGATTTTTCACCCCTAAAAATAAAACAATTCAATGAGTAGGCATTGAAACCTCATTACTTTGCCATGAAAGGTTGAATATCAATGAGTTGGGTTCAAATTCACGCTTGTGAAATGCCATTTGATCATAAAACATAAAAGACCAATTGACTACATGAATTAAAGGTAGAAAGTAATGTGAAATGCATCACAAAAATATCAATAAAAAAATAAAATAGTTAAAAGACCAATTAAAACTGAAAACCTACATGTCAAATGTTTATAATATATCTTAGCTTGATGACTTGGAAATTGGTTTAATCGGGTGAACTAGCACCCACACCATACCATTGTGAAAAACTCACCTTTTGTAATGTTAAAAAGTCGATAAAGATGATACTTCAATGCCACAAGTAAAAATTTAAATGTAATCTAACTTCAAAGACAAGACTACTCTAATGGCGAACCAAGTCAATAGGTATCCTAATTCTTAAAAAAAAGGCATTAGGCTAGGCAAAAAATGTTGATAAACGTGTTCAAATTCTTCAAGTACATCCACTAGTGAAAATCCCTTGGATTAATTAACATTAAATGGCCACTTTCCTATGAGGGTTGTAGCATTTTTACAAAAATGTGGTACAACAAGTGGCAACCTAGGAAGGCCTAGGTCTAAATGTGGTTAATTAATTATTTTTATTTCAAAAATTCGAAAATAATTTGTAAAAGTCACAAATCTTTTTTTTTTCATTTTTTTCATTTTTATTTTGCTAGGTTGTAAAAGCTTGCCACAAAAAAACACAAGGATAGATCAAGGTTGTTTTTACTACCTATAAATGACATATTTTAAGTTGTTGGGGGTAGGTTAGGATTGTTTTCAAAGATTTTGTGATGTGATCAAAATGACAAGTTAAAACATGTAACTAAGAGCGAAAAAAGGTGTCAAATGTGAAACATAATTAATCAAAATCAAACATTTATTTTTTTATTACCATTTAAAATCATAGTAATTATGGCAAATTAGTCCTTTTTTTCCTCATATGAATGTCAAGGAATTTATACTAAAATTTCATTTCATCCAATTTTAAGTTTTGGTTTTAATTTAGAACGTTTATTTCTAAAACTGTTTGTCACAATTTTTGTTTTGGGCTAATGGTAGGGCACAAATAGTGGAAAGTAATGCATTGAACATTATGAATATGGGTAGATGCAAGTTAAGATGGCTCAAAAGCAACAAGAGTCCCAATTCCAAAAGTTCATATTTTAACACTAGAATGGAAAAAATAGTTTAAAACCTATTTTGAGTGGGCCTTATGTGATCGTTAATCAACTAATAAAGTCCATATGAAAGGCTGCCCATTTAGACAATTCTTTGACATGCATGTTGGGGGGGTGGGGAAATATCAATCCAATTAAATGACCAATATAGGAACTTAGGAAAATAATCCATATTTGTTTCTCCATCAAGTATCATATATTGAGTCCCTACAAAAAATATTCAAATGTAATCATAACAAAAAATACATTTGAATGTTATGCAAAACCCAAACTATAGTCCATATGCTCACTTTTTAAATCCATTACTATATGATTCATGTATGTTTATTGAGTTTCACCCCTCAATAAATATTCTTATTCAAGTTGTCAATCTAAATTCAAAAATATTTTTATCAAATTGATTATTTTACAATGTGTTTGTGGCATTTAAACAGAGTACACTATTTATAAAATATAAAAAAGGACAAAAAGTGAGCCACCTTAATGTGCATTCACCCATATATTAATCTTATGTTGTAATATAAATATTGTGACTAACTTTTAATGTGTACATGAAAGAATGATAATTATAAGGAGCTTGATTTCTAAATGTGTTTATATTATACTTAATATGTTCCTTATTGGGATGGCCTTAAATGCATTTCATTTTCAATAAACCTTTGAATAGGGTGCAATCACAATCAAATGAACAAACTGTAACAAAAGACTCAAGCACAAATGGGCCTTTTATGGACATTTTGACTTTTTCATAAAAAGGATTTGTTGAAGGATTCTTTTAGCTACATGTTTTTGAAAATATCTACAATTCCCCCAATAAATTATATGATTTGTGTGAACTATTTATAAATAAGTATGAAAATTTTTAAGATGTATAAATTCTATTAGATTTTATGTTTTGTGTCAAAAAATGATGAAAATTTCAATTTATGTTAAAATATGATAACTACTTTAAGCTTTAGTTTTTTGTATCGTAAGTAACAATTTTTTGCATATGTCATACATATTATGACCCATTTACATTAGCAAATGACTCTTCAAAGTTGAACATTTTTAAAATAAATTTTGAATTTCTAAAATTTCAAGTACCACAATTTTTAAATTATGAGTGTTTTCGAATGTGGATGCATATCATAGGTTATCATCATTTCAATTTTTTTCCCATCAATGTTTTTTAATTAAAAAAGTCTTTAACATAGTGTTTTTATAAATAAAAAATTGGTGTTAAAGTTCAAACGTCTTTTATTAAAACCAAAATTCAATTTATTAAATTAAATGACTTTTAAAAAATCTTCAATACTCATGTAAATCATTTAACACAAATCAACATATACTAAAATGACATTACATAAATATGTTTGACAAAATTGATAACTTTTTGGTCATGAACATTGTTTTTAATTCGTTTAACTATGATTCACCCACTACAACAATAGGGGGCTATTTTGCAATCCAAATATCATCGCAAATAACAAAGAAAGAAATTTCCGAAAGCCCGCTGTTGCGAACCATAATTTTTTGCAAACTCTTAACCTTTTGCGATACCATAACATTCTCACCCGTACCATTGCAAGTCCTTCACAACTCCCGAACTTGATAAAATCACAAAACTTTTCCGATTATAACTGCTTCTATACATTGTTTGCAATTAACACTACATCGGAAACTATTTGCAACAAACCCATCACCGCAATGACTTAGCGAATCAACTCAAAAGTCTATCTGTTTCCGATGTAAGATCTAACACAAACATTTTGGGATTCTCAAAATGTCGCTAAAAGTTTGCAAAATCTATGATTTCGCAAACCTATTCTGGAATGATTTTACTCGTAAGAGTGTAGCGATGTCTGTGACATGGTATATTTGGTCTTTTGGCTTTTACAGTGTTACAAAGAATTATGACTCGCAAATGGTTTTGAGATCCATTGTGTATTGCAAGAGCATGGCACTATATTTTTATTTTGGAAGCAGGGTTTATATTCATTTGGAGTCACTTTGGAAAGCAAAAAAAAAAATCTATATCAAAATTTCAAAATTTACAATGTAAAAGGGTTTGTAACCCTTAGGTATCGAGGAGGTGGCTCTGTGAAGTGTTGAATTGCACAACTCTCAAATAATGTTACTAGATCCCTTACCTTCCCTTCCATAACACACCTATCATAACATATCATGACAGACTTAAGTGTCCTACAATATTCTTCTCTACCCTACAAAAAGCACCCAGTTTCAATGCAAGTGTTTAGACTTCTTTAATCTCTACTGTGTTTTACCCTGGAGGATTTCTGCACCATCAACTTGCAACCGCAACAAATGTGTTAACTGTAAGTGTGGAGGTACACACTTGGCAACATCTGGAATTGATGTTCGAGATCCAACTGTGTATGAACAACCTGTTCCATTCACCTCTACTTCAACTTCCTTCTCTAGCTTTGCAATACAGGATGTAGGACGGCACATTGACTGTAAAGCATCAGATTGGCTGCACTCTCTTCTGTACTTGAGTGTCATGCTTGAAAGTTCATAGTTTTCAAAAACTGCAACTAGAACACTCTGTAGCCAAAGCCACATTCTGAATTAGCCTTGTGTCCACATTTCCTATTGACCAGCCAAACAATGAAACAAGTATCCTGCATGAGCATGGCACTTAGATAACAAAAAATAACACCAACTCTCCCAAACATCAGGTAGAAAAGCGTAATTACACTTGAAGCCAAGTGCTCTCAAAAGGAGCTGTCACACACCATCGGTCATCACAAACTGAGGTATGTATGTAAGTAATCAGTAAAAGAAACAAGTATCTTTTATTTGACTTTTGAGAAAACAAGCTAAGAGAAGCTTACCTCCATCACCCATCCAACATATTTCACATTGTTGACATGCTGATTCATGTCCAATTCACCACGTTTTGGCTGCAAAG